>Ga0334898_1004475_pt1 | contig 10365 bp, 13 predicted proteins | sample GraSluR3_MG_10_FD_207228 | JGI IMG/M metagenome (GOLD analysis project Ga0334898, IMG submission 207228) | Sludge microbial communities from methane-producing bioreactor in Wageningen University, Netherlands - Granular Sludge_3_08-R3 | ecosystem: Engineered > Bioreactor > Anaerobic >... | reverse complement strand
TGGGGGAAAGTATTTACAATACCTGTGATTAATATTAAACTTAACTTAGGAACACAAACCAAGGGGGGATTTTCTTGCAGAAGATATTAGAGCCGTTGGGATTCCTGGTTTACATAGCAATTCTAATCTACATGGGAATATACATATACAGAAACCACAATGGCAACAAGGTCCACATGGCCTTTGGGTCTCTTGCAGTGACCCTTGCCATAGGGGAGAGCATATACTTTCTTCCCAGAATCTATGCCCTTATTACAACAGGTCTTGAGGATAACATCAATCTCATTGGCTGGGGTAGGCTGGGCCACCTTATTGTAATGACCCTGTTTTTTTCAATGCTGATAGATCTGAACAAGGAATGCTTTGGTCTGCGAAAAAAGGTACCCTTGGACAAGCTTCTTTACGGACTTCTTGTATTTAGGGTGGTAATCGGGATTTTTCCGCAAAACGGACATTTTCAGCTCCAACCGGACAGGACCTTTCTTTTCCTTAGAACCGTACCCCTGGTCGCTTACCTGGTAGTCGTAGCCATTGTGATAATCATATGTTCCTGGAAGAAAGGGTCCAATGGAATGCCCCTGCTGGCAATAATGCTCCTTCCCTTGGGATTGGTCATTGAGCCTGAACTGTTTGAGAGTTCGTCCTACCTGGTGCTTGTTGCAAAATCGGTTTTAAGGGCATTGCTCCTTCTGGGAATCGTCTTTATTGGATTTAAGCAGGTGAGAAAGGCCAACGAACTCAGTAGATATTAATCGCACAACTATGGAAGGATAAATACCTTTCTGTACCTTGAAGGGAGAGACTATGAAAAGAGTGATTCTGCTGTTACTCCTAGTAACGGCTTTTATAACAGCTGCCATGCCCACGGCCTTCGCCATGGAGGCGGGGATGAATGAATTTGAGACCGAAATGGAATTTGCAAACTACACTGAAAGGGGAACCGTGCTTCAGGCTTCAGAAATAGAGGAAAGGCCAGAGGACTATTTCAGTGTCCAGAATGTTACATTAAGGATTGACTCCGGAAAATTCAAGGGAGATATCCACGAAATCGAAAACGTTCTGTCTGATCATGCCTATTATGATATAATAGTGGAGGAGGGTCAGAGGGTTTCACTTATGATTGAGGAATACCCGGATGGAGGCTACAATGTATATATTTCTGACTACTACCGTATAAACAGCATTATCTACCTTTTGGGAGCATTTGTAGTTCTTGTTGTCCTGATTGGAGGGTCCAAGGGGGTAAAATCCCTGATTTCACTTGGAGTTACAATATCAGCGGTCCTCTTTGTAATGCTGCCCCTGATACTTAAGGGGATTAATCCAATACTTGTAAGTGTAATAACTGCTGTTCTGGTAACTATAGTGACAATCGTCCTGGTGGCGGGTTTCAACCACAAGTCCCTTTCCGCAATCGCTGGAACTTCCATTGGCGTAATTGTTGCAGGTGTGATATCCTACATTGTAGGAAACCAGGCCAGCCTTTCAGGGCTTTCCGCCGAGGAAGCCACAATGCTTATGTATATCCCACAGGGAATACAGTTTAATTTTAGGCATCTACTATTTGCAGGGATAATCATGGGTGCCCTTGGTGCAGCCATGGACGTTGGAATCTCAATAGCCTCTGCAATAGATGAAATACACAAGGCCAACCCAAGACTTTCCGCAAGAAGGTTGTTCCGTTCTGGAATGAATGTTGGAAAGGATGTCATGGGTACAATGGTCAACACCCTTATTCTTGCATACACGGGAACATCCATACCAATGCTTCTGCTTTTCATGGCATATGAGACAGACCTTAGCAAGGTCTTCAATCTGGATGTAATCGCAACTGAGATTGTAAGGTCCCTTTCCGGAAGCATCGGACTGATATTGACCATACCCATAACCGCAATGATAGCAAGCTATTATGCAAAGGATAAGAGGGTGGCAGGAGACAAAGACCAGGAGGAAAATGAGGTGATATAGATGAAAGTGACAGTAACGGACAAGGCAAGAGACTACATCAGGAACAAATCCGAAGGGGAGCCTGAGGTTACCGTGGCCATTGTAACCGTTGCATCCGGCTGATGCCAGACCAATCAACTATCGGTCAGGATAGGAAATCAAGGTGATGGCAAGAGGTTTGACATGTATGAGGACAACGGGGTTAAGGTTTATCTCATGAAGGGGATGAGAATCCCAGACAACAAGGTGGAAATAAACCTGACAAACTATTTAATAGCCAAAAGCCTAACGGCCAAAGGCATCCGCTACTAGGGTAGAAATATGATTATCAGCCTTTTTAATAGGGTAGATATGACTTATATCAAATAAGAAAACCAGGAGGTATTATAGTATGAGTGATAAAAAATTACTGGCCGCTCCAAGAGTGGGGATTGGGTCAGGTAGTGCGAAAAAAATGAGAAGGGAAAAACTGGTGCCGGGAATCGTGTACAGCAAGGGTGAAGAGACAAAGCACGTGCAGGTTGACCAGATTGACTTTGTAAAGGTATTCAGGATCGTTGGAACTTCATCCCTAATGGAGCTTGAAGTGGACGGAGAGGTTATACCTGTAATAGTTAAGTCGGTTCAGAGAAATCCTGTCAAGGGAGAGGTTATTCACATAGACTTCCAGAAACTGGACATGAAGCAGAAGATAAAGATCACAGTACCAGTATATCTTCTACACAGGGATGCAATAAAGCTTCAGCCATCGGTACTTATGCAAATGCTTGATACAATTGAGATCGAGTGTCTGCCAGGAGATATTCCTGAGTCAGTAGGCATAGATGTATCAGGAATGGATTTTGAGACTCCACTTTACGTTAAGGACCTGGAGATCATGGGAGAGGACAATGTTGAAGTCCTTACAGATCCTGAGTCAATCATCTGTACCCTCAACGAGCCTACAATGGAGGAAGAGGAAGACGGGGAAGCGGTTGAGGATCCAATGTCTGTACCAGTTGTTGGTGAAGAAGAGGAAGGACAAGACGAATAATAACTTGGAAACAGGGACAGACCATGGTGTCTGTCTTTTTTTTTCCTATGAAAGGAGGAAGCAGAAATGGGAAGACTATTATCGGCATACCTGACACCACACCCTCCAGTCCTAATCCATGAGATCGGCCAGGGTCAGGAAAAGCTTGCTGGAGACACCCTGGCTGCAATGGAGGAAATTGGAAGGGATATTGGAAAGAGGAGGCCTGAAACCATAATCGTCATAACACCACATGGTCCCTTGTTTTCCGATGCCCATTCAATAGCCCTTGAGGAGAGCCTCAAGGGAGACTTTGGAACCTTTGGCCACCCTGAGCTCAGCTATTCCTTCAGGAACAACCTTGACCTGACCTACGGGATAGTCAAGGAGGCACTGTTGGAGGGGGTTTCCCTGGCACAGATGACAAGGGAAATGAACAAGAGGTACGGCCTTGATGGAAAACTTGACCATGGAGTCCTGGTGCCACTACACTTTGTGGATAAGTACCATTCTGACTTCAAGCTTATCCCCATAACCTACGGACTTCTTTCCCCCGGAGAACTTCATATATTCGGAAGGGCAATCACAAGGGCAATCCAGGCTGGAAAAGAGGACGTATGTGTAATAGCGAGCGGCGACCTCTCCCACAAGCTTAAAAGTTCCGGCCCCTATACCTATGCAAGGGAAGGACCTGAATTTGACAAGAGGATCATGGATGCCATAGAAAATGGTGACCTGGTCGAAATTGGAGGCTTTCCTGCAGACCTTGCAGACAAGGCTGGAGAATGTGGTTTGAAATCACTTCAGATTCTTGCTGGCATACTATCTGTCTACAGGATATCCACAAGAGTCCTGTCCTATGAAGGGCCCTTTGGTGTTGGATACGGAACAGCTGTATTTGATATATTGGGAAATTCAGACAAGGACATCCTTCATGAGATTTCAAAGAGGGAGAGGAGGGCCTTGGAAAAAGTGCGGGAGGGGGAGGACCCCCTTGTTGGCCTTGCCAGAAAAAGTCTTGAGCATTATGTGAGAAATGGAGACTACCTGAGGCTTCCAGAGGGCCTTCCCGACGACCTTCTGAATGAAAGGTTTCCTGTCTTTGTATCCATAAAGAAGCACGGGTCCCTAAGGGGGTGCATAGGGGCAACCGAGCCTACAATGGACAATCTGGCTGGGGAAATCATCCAATACAGCGTCCAGGCTGGCACCAGGGATCCGAGATTTCCATCTGTGGAGGAGGACGAGTTGGACCAGCTGACTTATTCTGTTGATGTCCTTATGAAGCCCGAGCCCGTTGAGGATAAGGCCGGTTTAGACCCATCCACATTTGGGGTAATAGTAGAGAAAGGGCACAGAAGAGGTCTTTTGCTGCCAAATCTTGATGGTGTGGACACGGTGGAAGACCAGCTGAGAATTGCACTTAACAAGGCCGGAATAGGTCCAGAGGAAGATTTTTCAATCCAAAGGTTTAAGGTGGTGCGCCACCAATAGGAGCTGATTACCATGAAGGAAGCTTTGTTCTACAAAAACCATGACGGACAGGTCTACTGTACCCTGTGTCCCCATTACTGCAAGCTGTCAGAGGGTGAAACTGGCAGGTGCATGGCAAGAAAAAACATTGGCGGCAAGTTGTATTCCATAAACTACGGGAAGGTAACCTCCTATGGATTTGATCCAATAGAAAAGAAACCCCTGTTTCACTTCCACCCCGGGTCCACAGTCTTTTCCTTTGGTAGCTTTGGGTGCAACTTCAAGTGTGATTTCTGTCAGAACTGGCAGATTGTAGAGGACTCAAGCCTCTATGTGGAGATGGAGAATTCCCAGATTCTGGAGCTTTCAAGTCTTAACGGGTCCATTGGAGTAGCCTATACCTACAATGAGCCCTCAATCTTCTATGAAATGGTTTTGGACATTGCAAAGGAGGTCCACAAAACCGGAGGTAAGAACATCATGGTGACAAACGGCTTTCTCAACAGGGAGCCGCTGGAAAACCTCCTCCCCCATATTGATGCCATGAACATCGACCTGAAATCCATGTCCAGGACCTACTACACCACCCTTTGCAAGGGGAGCCTGGATCCGGTCCTTGATACCATCAAGCTGGCTGCAGGAAAGACCCATGTGGAGATAACCAACCTTGTAATCGATGGGGAGAACAGCTCCCTGGAGGAGATGGAAGACCTTGCTTCTTTCATCGGTGAAATTGACAAAAATATCCCCCTGCACCTAAGCAGGTATTTTCCCCACAACAGGATGGAGAATCCCCCAACGGAAATTGAGACCCTGGAAAAGCTTAGGAAGGTTGCCCAGAGGCACCTTAATCATGTATACATCGGAAATGTATGGGGAATAAACAACGACACCCTTTGTTCCAATTGCAAGAATATCCTAATTGAAAGATTTCCCGAAACCAGGGTGGTTGGTATAGATAAGGGTCGCTGCACCAACTGCGGTGAGAAGGTTCCAGTAGTGCTTTAGAAACAGGAAGAAAAAAACCGCAAAAAAGTTTACAAATAGTAAAATAATAGTTTACTTATATTGTGAGCTACGCTATAATTATTACGTTATTCAAGAAAAAATTTGGGAGGTTGATCAATATACAATGAAAACACCTGTATTTGAAGCACTTAAGAATTTAATTGAGGAAAATAGTACCCACTTCCACATGCCAGGGCACAAGGGAAAGAATTCCCTGATAGAATGGGGTAAATACGTTCCTTATATAGACACTACTGAGACTGAAGGTATGGATTACCTCCTTGAGCCAAGGGGGATAATAAAGGAGTCCCAGGAGAATGCCGCCAAGGTTTTTGGTTCCAAAGCAACATACTATGGAGTAAATGGATCCACAGGCAGCATATACATCGCACTGGCAACCATAACCAAGCCAGGTGACAAGGTCCTAATCCAAAGAAACTGCCACAAGGCAGTCTATAATGCCTTGATCCTGAACAGGCTACAGCCTGTCTACATCTATCCAAACTACAATGAAAACCACAATGTCCTAACAGGGCTATACCCTGAGGATGTGGACCAGGCCCTGACTGAAAATCCTGAAATAAAGGCTGTAGTTATGACATATCCAAACTACTACGGGGTTTGTTCAGATGTTAAGAGAATCGCTGAGATCGTCCACAAGCACAACAAGATCCTGATGGTTGACGAGGCACACGGACCACACATGACATTTTCCGACAAGCTTCCAATTTCAGCAATCAAGGGGGGAGCCGACATTGTCATACACTCCACCCACAAGACCCTGCCAAGCCTGACTCAGACATCCCTGATACATGTCTGCTCAGACAGGGTGGACCTTAACAAGCTTAGGGACAGGTACCAGCTTTACACAACCACCAGTCCGTCATACCTCTTCACCCTATCCAATGAGATTGCAACAGCATATATGGATGGTGAGGGAAGGGAAAAGCTTGACTGGAGCATCAGGAAAATTGACCAGATAATCGAAAGACTCAACAAGAATCCAAGGATTGAAGTGTTTACTGGAGATCCTGAGGACGAGACAATCTTTGACAAGGACAATACCAAGCTTTTGATAAACATAGATGGAATCAGGGGGACTGTTCTCAAGAGAATGCTCCTTAAGGACTACAACATTAGGATCGAGATGTCAGATTTCTACTATGCACTTGTCCTTACCAGCGTCATGAACACTGAGGAGGAGTATGAAACCATAGTCAGTGCTTTGGAGGACATCGCGGAAAAGGCGCCCTATGAGGAGATTAATTGGGTGGATGTTAAAATGCCAACCCCCAAGGTAATCATGAGACCATCCGAGGCCTACTACAGCAAGAAGGAGCAGATTAAGCTGGAGGATGCCATCGGAAGGGTATCAGCGGCGCCAATAATACCTTATCCACCTGGAATTCCACTGCTTGTACCAGGCGAGGAAATCACACAGGAAATCTACGAACATCTTCTCTTCCTAATGGACAACGGTATGGATATCGTTGGTCTAATGGGGTATAATAAGGATTATGTAGTAGTTACTGAATAAGGAGTTGGTGGATATGAGGGGCAAGTTTATAGCGCTGGAGGGACCGGACGGGTCGGGAAAGTCAACCATGATGAACCTGATAGACCAATACCTGGTTGAGCATCAAATTGACCACGTAACAACCCGGGAACCCGGTGGAACAGCAATTGGAGAGAAAATCAGACATCTTATAGTAGACAGGGACAATGCAAACATGGGACCTGAAACAGAGGCCCTCCTATTTGCTGCATCCAGAGCCCAGCATGTTCATGAGAAGATACTACCTGCCCTTGACCAGGGAAAAGCCGTGGTTTGTGACAGGTTCCTTCTTTCAAGCCTTGCCTACCAGGGAGTTGGAAGAGGGCTTGGGGTGGACCAGGTCAAGGCCATAAACGATTTTGGTTTAAGGGGGGTATACCCTGATTTGATACTCTTCTTCCACGTTGATCCCGAGGTGACACTTCTGAGGAAGACAAAGGAAGGCGGAGACAGGCTTGAGGCTGAGGGGGGCCTCTTCCACAGGGAGGTCTACGAAGGCTATATGACCCTGTTGGAGAAATATCCCGAGAATATCACCCTAGTGGATGCCGCCAAGCCCATTGATGAGGTTTACAGGCAGACAATCCAAGCCATAGACAAGCTTTTGAGACCCAAGGAGGAGAAAAGATGAAACTGATTGTAGCTATAGTTCAGGACCAGGATGCACAAAACGTGATAAATGAGCTAACTGAAAAGGAATTCAGGGTTACCAAACTTGCCTCAACCGGTGGATTTCTAAAGGCTGGAAACACAACACTCCTAAGTGGTGTTGAGAATGATCAGGTGGATGAGGTAGTTGAAGTCATTGAAAGAAACTGCAAGACCAGGGAAATCACCACATCACTGCTGACCGTAACAATGCCAGGGGATACATATATTCCATATCCTCTGGAGGTAAAGGTAGGAGGGGCAACGGTGTTTGTTCTGGATGTGGAGCAGCATATAAAGATTTAGGAGGTCCCATATGAAGCTAATTATCGCCATCATTGATGAACAGTACTCAAACAAGGTAGTAAGAAAGCTTATGTCTGAAAAGATAAGAACCACAAAACTGGCTTCAACCGGTGGTTTCCTGTCAAAGGGAAACACAACCCTGCTGATTGGTGTGGATGATGACCAGGTGGACAGGATAAGTGAGCTTATAGCTGGAATCTGCAAGAAGCAGAAGGTTCAGAATGGAGACGAGCAGGTAACAGTGGGAGCCAACCTTTTTGTTGTTCCCATCGACAGCTATCAGAGGGTGTAGTCTGGAGGAGTTCTATGGATTACAAGGATATTGTGGGCCATGAATGGGTGGTCCAAAGTCTTAAGAGAGCGGTTAAAAACAATAATATTAGTCACTTCTATCTGTTTGAAGGAGAGGAAGGTCTTGGTAAAAGAACATTAGGGAGGACTTTTGCCAAGACTCTTTTGTGTGGAAACAAGGGAGAGGAGCCTTGCAACACCTGCAGCTCCTGCATGAAATTTGACCACGGAAACCATCCTGACTACCATGAGATCGAGCCTGAAAAGGGAATCATAAAAAAGGGTCAGGTCGAAGAGGTAATCAGGGGCATGTCCATGTCCCCCTTCCAGGGGGACAGGAAGGTGTTTCTCATGGACCAGGCACACCTTATGAACAAGGAAGCCCAGAATGCAATGCTCAAGTCCCTTGAAGAGCCACCTGCATACGTACATATGATATTGGTCACATCAAGCCCCAAGAACCTCCTTCCAACCATAATGTCCAGGGGACAGCAGATAAGGTTTGGCCAGATTCCTGTGAGCCTAGTTGCAGACCATTTGGTCCAAAGGGAAGGTGTGGAAATGAGCCAGGCAAAATTCCTTGCAGACTTTTCCAAGGGGTCCCTGGGAAGGGCGGTCCAGCTGTCCGATTCTGAAGATTTCTTCCAGCTGAGGGATTGGATTATTGACCTTATTGATTCCTCAATTAAAGGTGAGTCCTGGAAGATATTTTCAGCGGTTGAAAGGTTCACTGATGAAAAGGACAGGGTCCAGGAGCTTTTGGACATTATGCTCTTCTGGTTCAGGGACCTTATGGTCTACAAGTCAACAGGAGACATGGGCCTTGTTATAAACAGCGATAAAGAGTTATTGTTATCAGAACAATCTTTCCTGGATTTCGAGAGAATAAATGGTATAATAAAGAAGATACAGGATACGTCCGTGAATATACAGCTAAATGTTAATTACCAGCTGTCCATAGAGACGATGTTGTTTAAAATACAGGAGGAGTTTTGATGATTAAAGTGGTAGGAGTGAGATTTAAGAAAGCCGGGAAGATTTATTATTTCGATCCCGATAAAATAGAGGTTCAGAACAATGATTTTGTAATCGTTGAGACTGCAAGGGGAGTTGAGTTTGGCCATGTGGTTGTTGGACCCAAGGAGGTCACTGAGGAGGAAATAGTGACACCCCTTAAGAAGGTACTTAGAATTGCCCTTGATGAGGACTTTGACACCCACAGGGAAAACAAGAAGAAGGCCAAGGAAGCCCTTGAAATATGCGAAAAGAAGGTTGCCGACCACAATCTGGACATGAAGCTAGTGGATGTGGAGTATACCTTTGACAACAACAAGGTGATTTTCTACTTTACAGCCGATGGAAGGGTAGACTTCAGGGACCTGGTGAAGGACCTGGCGTCAATATTCAGAACCAGGATAGAGCTTAGGCAGATCGGAGTAAGGGACGAAGCAAAGATGATCGGTGGAGTGGGACCCTGCGGACAGGTAACCTGCTGTACAAGATTCCTGGGTGAATTTGCCCCTGTATCAATCAAGATGGCAAAGGAACAAAGCCTGTCCTTGAACCCAACCAAGATATCCGGTCTTTGCGGAAGGCTCATGTGCTGCCTCAAGTACGAGCAGGACACCTATGAGGAACTTCTTGAAAAGATGCCGAATGTTGGGGACATAGTCACAACACCCCAGGGAAGGGGAATCATTGTGGACACCTACACCCTCCTTGAAAGGGTTAAGGCAAAGGTTAAGCTACAGGATGGAACAGAGGATATCCTGCAGTTCCAGGTTGATGAAATTCAAAGAACCGGCAAATATGATTCCAGCTACCAGAGATACCACAACAACAATAGAAATTCCAAGGACGAGGATGTAAGAGGCCTGGAGGATTAGCAAGTTTTTAATATATTTTGATGTTACATCTTTTAAAAGCTAGTTATTTCTGTTAAAATATAACCAAGCAATTTCATTTTACAGGAGGTGAAAAGAATGGCTTATATAATTAATGATGATTGTATCGCATGTGGAGCATGTGAACCAGAATGCCCAACAGAAGCAATATCTCCTGGCGATATCTATGTTATCGACGCAGATAAATGCATTGACTGTGGCGCTTGTGCTGCTGTATGTCC
>Ga0334898_1004473_pt1 | contig 10365 bp, 6 predicted proteins | sample GraSluR3_MG_10_FD_207228 | JGI IMG/M metagenome (GOLD analysis project Ga0334898, IMG submission 207228) | Sludge microbial communities from methane-producing bioreactor in Wageningen University, Netherlands - Granular Sludge_3_08-R3 | ecosystem: Engineered > Bioreactor > Anaerobic > Unclassified... | reverse complement strand
ATTGGAGAATAGATTATAATGCTCGAAGACCCCATAGTTCACTGGGAAATTTGACACCACAGGAATATGCAGATGTTATTGGATTTACCAAGTTAAAAACTGGAACCTAAATGGGGGCAGGTCAAAATAATATTACATAAATGAGCTTTTCAATTTTAACTTATTTTGAAGAATATATTAAATGACATAAAAAATTAAACAATTCTAATAATTTTCAGGATGTTTAAAACCAGTCCTGTATCTTGTGGGATCTGAGTACTTATGATGTTTATATGAAATAATTCTATTTTTCTTCTATTTTGAAAAATCTTTCTTCACAAAAAAAGGGCCGGACTTTTGCCGGCCTCTGGGTAATACTCACTACTCTATACTATCCTACTAAATTGTTTTAATCCTTTAAATGCAATCTTTTCTGGCTTTGCTGGTGCAGCATTGCCCTCTCTGTAAAGTATTGCACCCTGTGCTATATCTATACCCTTTGAGGAGTCACTTTCTTTTACGAGCTGACCACTGTCACTCACGATATATCTTTCTTTTGTGGCAGCATCAACGAACACAGCTTTTTTGTCAATACCACTTGCTGTTAAATCCAGCTTGTAGTTTTTTGCTACAGGTTCTGTCACAACAAGATTGCCTTCAGGCTTATCTTTTTTATAGCTATCAGCATTAGAACCCGGATCAACTTTGCCGTTATTGAGAATTACAATAGCCTGTTGTCTGTCGTTATAACGTAAGAATGCCAGTATGCCCTTTTCGTCATCTTTAACGCCAAGATCTTTCACAAAACCATCGTTTAGAACCTGTAAAACCGGATTCTGGCGCATGCTGAATATCTGCTTAACTTTATCATTAAAGGCTTTGACCTCAGGTTTTGCATCTTTACCTTCAAGCCATACCCATGGCATAGGGTTTCTGTTCTGGATGTATTTATTATTAACCAGGTTGCTCTCTCCGCCAGTCATACCAAGATCAGTACCGTTATAGATCTCTGGTGCGCCGGGCACACCAACCTGAAGATAGAGCATTCTTAAGTATTTATCAGTAATTCTGTCAAAAAGAACTTTAGACATTTTTGACAGCCCTTCAGAAATCTTTGCCGGTGATACTTTTGATTGTGTTTCAGCTTTCTGCTGAACAGCCCCGGCAATTCTATGTACTGGCCAGAAACCAAAAGGTTCGCCTGCTTCTTTTGCTGTTGCGTCAATAGCTTTTTCCAGTGCTTTCACGGTAGAAGCATCAAGCTGTTTTTCAACTTCTTTTAAAGCTTCTCTCATAACGGCATGCATGGTATATGCAGGGCCTTTATCCTCTTTATAGTTGACAAAGTCACCCGGATGCATTAACAAGTTATGCAGTACAAGGGCTTTATCGTGGTTATCAACCATATTATGAGAGGTATTAACAGCAGAAATCGGTAAAGCTTTCAGGAACTGCTCCATGTCATCATAGAAACCTTCAGGGCCATAGTTCCAGCCATATTGTGGCTCAGGATGGGCGTGTACAAACCTGTAGGGTTGACCCCACATATATCGATAGTTTGATAATGTACTGAATATAGGTTGTCCGTCTTGCTCAATGAAGTTTTTCAGCTCTTCATCGCCAACATCTGTTACTTCGCCAATGATATAAGAGTTCGGATTAATATCTCTGACACGTGTGCTGAATTCTTTCCAGAAATCACTGACAAATTTCATTGCTTTTTCTTTATCAAGTCTATTGTTTTTGACTGCATCAAGATCAGCAACATCTTTAGCTGCGTCAATACGCCAGTCAAGGCCTGCTTCCATTTTGTTAGCAAGTGCTTTTGCAACTCTTACAGAAGGTACATTAAGATCTTTTGTGCTATCGCTGATTTTTTGAGCTATATCATCTGTATTAACCTGTTTCAGGCCTTCTTTAAGATGTTCCACCATAAGGTCAACAGCAATATCAGCGTTAGAGTTAAAAATGGCTGTCGGCAATGCTTTGAGTGTAGCATCAGCAATAGTTTCCCGCCAGGGGTTTGATTCGACTTCATCTTTTGCTGGCCAGTGATCAACACCGCTAATAGCTTTTACCATAACGGCTTTAGCTACATCCTGACTTATAAGCCTTACTACTTCAGGATCATTTAATTTCTGGCTAGCAGACTCACTGAGTTTATTTGATTTAAGAATATTTTCAACCAGTTGTGATAATTCTTTGCGGGCTTTTTTATCAATAGCTTCCTTAAATTTCGGATTTGATAGAATACCGGTTACTTCTGTGGGAAGCTCAACTGCTTCAATTGGATAGTTATCAATGGCTTCAAACAGGGTTGTTTGTCCCTGTATTTTAGCTATTTTTGAGTCTTGAATAGCTTTAGTAATTTCTGCAACTGACATTTCTGATGATCCCTGTGGCAATTTGCCTTCTTTTTCAAGCTGTTTAATTGCTGTATGTATTTTTTCAGGTGTCAGATTACCATCATCAGATGCTTCAAAAGCCTTTGTATCGTTAAGTTTTTGATTAATTGTTTTTGCTACGTAATCAAGTATGGCGTTATCAGCTCTCATTGTCCAGAAGTCGCCGGCTTTAAAAATATATTCACGTACATCGGGGTTTTGCATATTCATTTTCAACACATCACGATTGCCATTCCAGAGCAGTTTCTGGGTATCAAACAATGATGTATCCAGACTGAAGTTTGACCAGCGGTCAAGAAGCATTTCTTTATCAGGTTTGCCCCACATTTCAAAGACTTCTTCGACTTCCTGAGGGTTTACAGGAAATTTATACTGCTGTATAGATTCTGTACTTATATGAACGCCGTCTTTCTGCCTTTCTTGATGGGTTCTCGGGTCTGAAACCACAAGATAGGTGGGCTTAGTATTGTCATATTGCTGTGGTTCGCCATCCCTGTTATAGGGAGCATTTTCAAAATCAATCTCAAATGCTTTAAAGTCTATATTTTCATTTTCGTCATTAGGCAAAACACCCATAACAAAGTCTGTTCCTGGTTCACCGTAAAATGTAAACCAGTCTTTAAAAGGTGAATTATTATCTCCGTTAGCTGCTCTTCTTAATACATCCTGAAACTGTACGCCTTTAATACCCTGATTAACAAAAGCACCGTCAGCAATCCAGGCCATACCTCTTTTAAAGAGTTCAACGTTTAATTCATCAAACTTCCGGGTATTTCCCATTCTGGAAGCAATCTGGTAAGGGTTTTCTGTCCAGTAGCCGTGGTTTGAAATAGTATCTTTGCCGAATACAGGTGTACCCATTACACGGCCAGCGCCAAGAGATTTGATATAGTCTAATTTTTCTATAATACCATCTATGTTGCCACCATAAAGGTCAAAGTGGTTTCTCCAGGTGAAATTACCGGTTTTATCCATCGTTTTGCTATCAGAAGCATTAAAACTATCAGGCAGCAGGTGATAGATGTTATGAGGCTTTTTATATACTGGTATAACCGGGTTTCTTGTTAACGCAAAGTCTTCATTGCCAATCTTTTTCTGTTCTGTAAGATCTACCTGTGTTTTTCCATCAACTGTAAAGTTATAAGCCACTCTTTCAGAGGGTGACTTCATATCCATTTCTGCAACCAGATAGCCATTTCTGTATTGCAGCTTTGCACTATCTTTTGAACCATCTTCTCTAACGACATTAACCTGGCCGGCAGAAGACTGTTTTGCTGGCACGAAAAATTTAAACTTACCGTTTTCTACTTCATGCCCTTTAAAGCTGATAGGAGGGTTATTTGGCTTATTGAACGTGAGGTGTTCTGAAGACCTTAACTTGCTTATATCCATTTTTGATTACCCAGTAAATCTAACTAAACATAATTTCTTTGCGTACTTCTACAAGGGGCGTGAAGGAAATAAATTGCCTAAAAGATTCTAAAGATTTGCAAATATTTACACTTTTAACAAAAACCGGTGTAGCAACAAAACAGGGCAGATAAAAAATACAATTTGCACAATATGCCTTATAGAAAAGGATACACAAATTGTATCGTCCCCAAAAAACTTTTTAATCGGGCTTAATGGATTTTACAAAAAATAAAATAATTTAAAAAAAGTTTAGTTGTTCAGCTTTTATTATGACCATATATTTCGTTATAGGCCTTGCAGGCCGGGCAGTCTTCTTCTGCTTCACGCAGCTTTTTGGCAAAGTTTGAATCAGGGTGTTTGCGTGCGTATGCACAAAACGGGCAGATTTTGCATATAAAGGCCAAAAATTTCTTCATACTTACTTATATCCTTCTATTTTATATTTTATTAATTCTAATATAAAATCAGAATACTTCAAAGATACTTATACTGACTGCCTATATTATTATAATAAACGTCAACGGTGTCCTGTAAAAAATTTAACCAGACAGTAATGTAAACTTCTTAAATTAATCAGATTTCAAAAGGCACAGGTAAACTATTCTTCTGCTTTTTTAAACCTTTTTAGTATCTTCAGAAAATAAAAAGGTGTTAAAATACCTATAATATAAGCACATATTGCTTCTATAATACCTGAAAACAAACTGAATAGTATAATCATCAGCCCCAGCAAAAAGAAGGGTTCAGTTAAATATTCCCTGCGCAGGATAACATTTCCCAGAAATACGAAAAGCAACAATAATGCTTTAACGCCAAAAAGGCTAAGGGTTACTACCAGACCCTGAAAAGGTTTTAAAAGGTGATAAGTAAATAAAGCATATAAAAAATTGAAGCCAATTACAAGAAAAAGCACATTTAAAAGCAGCAGCGGAAACATACCCGGGTTATCTATAAATATATATGAATACACCATTATAGCTGCTGTTATGACAACTGCAATAACAAGCATTGTTAAATATTTTTTATCTTTCAGGTGATTTATATCAGGGTTTTTGATTATGTTTTTTATCATAAACAACCATTTATAATGAATATTACCCTACCATAGCACAGTTTTCTAACACAAGTTTTCACTAAATATTTTCACTGGTGTCCGGTAAAAGATTTTATTTAGGTGTATAAAACCTGTCATAATATCTGTTTTATATTAGAAAATTTTAGCAAGAAGTAAATTAAAGAAACTGGCAAAAATTATTAAACAGGGTTCAGCGAAAAGGTAGGTCGGGTTTGGTTTTTGGGCCTGCGGGCCCAAAAACCAAACTCTCAGAAAAAATTTAACCAGACAGTAATGAAATATTTTATTTAAGTTATTATTAACCTTATGAACTATGATTTAGAAATAGTCGAAAGAACATCCAGTCAGGTTATACTGAAATCTATAGATAAATTCAGCCGTTACAAATTTATAAGGGCATTTGTCTTTGCTTTTATAACGTTTCTGGCTTTTATTACATCTGTATATTCAATGATGAACGAAGATTTCCTTTTTCAATATTCCTGTATACCATTTTTTGCCATTGTTGTTTTTCTTCTTATTACTGTCCATCACTTTCTTGAAAATGTAGAATACACCTGGATTTTTGACAGGCATTCAGAAACCTTAACAATACAAAAAAATTATTCTTTCAAGCCGTCAACCAGAAAAATTCACTTTAAAGATATCGAAAAGGTTGAAGTCAAAGAAAAATTATTGGATCACCCACAAAAAAAATCTGATGAAACAAACCCTGAAAAATACAATGTAATTATTGTCATTAAAGGTCATAAAAGCACGTTAACAGGCAATTATAATTATTATAAAAGCAGCAAAATTGTAGAATATTTATATGAGATAATGAGCAACAAAGAGTCTGAAACTAATGACCTTCAGCAGGCATGATCTTCAGAACGTCTGTCTGAAGTGCATTAAAGAATAATTACTGTTTTATTCTGTAAAAACCTCTCTTCTTTTTATATAATTTTTTAGAATGAAATTTTTTAAAATTATAATCATTCGAGTAAAAGTCAACAATAGAAAGAAAAGATATGAAAGCACTATTTTTAACACGAGAGTTTCCACCGCATGTTTATGGCGGTGCAGGTGTTCATGTTGAATACCTTTCAAAAGAGCTGTCACACCTGATGGAGGTAGAAGTCAGGTGTTTTGGAGACCAGAACTGCAAACTTGATAACCTTAGCTGTACCGGATATCCTTTTGAAGATCCTATGTTTGCTGACTCACCGGATAAGCTCAAACAGGCACTTATGACACTAAGAACCTGTATTCAGATGAATGCTGATAATGTGGATGCTAATATTGTTCACTGCCACACGTGGTATTCTCATTTTGCAGGCATTCTTGCCAAGCTATGTTATGGCATTCCGCTTGTTATCACAACGCATTCTCTTGAGCCTCTGCGCCCCTGGAAGCGTGAGCAACTTGGCACCGGGTATGATTTATCATCCTGGGTAGAAAAAACTGCTCTGGAGATGGCTGATGCAGTTATCGCTGTTTCACAGGAAACAAAAGCAGACGTATTGAAATTCTTTGATATTGATCCTGAAAAGATTGTGATGATCTATAATGGCATTGATATTGATGAATACAGGCCAACATCTGATACAACAGCCATCAAGAAGTATGGCGTCAATCCTGATATACCCTATGTTCTGTTTGTAGGTCGTATTACAAGACAAAAAGGTATCATACATCTTGTAAATGCTATTAAATACATTAATAAAGATGTTCAAGTTGTTCTCTGTGCCGGTGCTCCTGACACAAAAGAGATAGCTAAAGAGATGGAAGATGCTGTCAGTGAAGTGAAAAAAGAACACAACAATGTTATATGGATACAGGAAATGCTCGATAAGCCATCGGTAATTCAAATGTATTCTAATGCTGCTGTCTTCTGCTGCCCGTCAATTTATGAACCCTTCGGTATTATTAACCTTGAAGCAATGGCTACCAGAACTGCTGTTGTAGCTAGCGCAGTTGGCGGTATCAAAGAAGTTGTTGTCCACGGAGAGACAGGATATCTTGTACCACTTGAGCAACAGGATGTCGCACCGTTTGAACCGGTTAATCCAGATAAATTCTCAAGAGATCTCGCCATAGCTGTCAATAAAGTGTTTGATGATGAGAAGCTCAGAGACTCAATGGCACAGAAAGGGCTTGAAAGAGCAAGAGAGCTTTTCAGCTGGAAGGCTATTGCCCGCCAGACAAAAGAACTTTACGAGTCATTAGCATAGGGGAAACACATGGTTCCAATAAAATTTGACAAAATAATCATTGAAAACATCAAACCCTGTATAGATGGGGGCAGGTATCCAATCAAAAAAATCGTAGGAGAACCGGTAAAAGTAACCGCAGACATCTTTAAAGACGGTCATGATATTCTGGCAGCAGAAATTAAATACCGGGTAAAAGGTAAAACTTGCTGGCAAAAGGTACCTATGAAACATATATGTAACGATGAATGGAAAGGCCAGTTTAAAGTCACCTGCAATACCCGTTATGAATATACAATTGAAGCCTATACAGAAAGGTTCTTATCCTGGAGAGATGAGCTTGAAAAGAAAAGCGGTTCTATTGAAGACCTGAAAAGTGAACTACTTGAAGGCACTGCTATTATTCAGGTATCTGCTGACCTGGCATCAGAAGAGGATAAAACATATTTATATGACTTTATCAATAAAGTAAAAAGCCTTAAAGAGATAGAAGAACAAAAACTTCTTATAACAAAGGCTTTAAGCGATGAGATGAAAGCTGTAATGCTAAAATATCCTGATAAATCGCTAAATACAGAATATTCTAATTATCTTGATATAATAGTTGACAGGCTTGAAGCCCGCTATGCTGCGTGGTATGAAATGTTTCCACGGTCAGCCGGTACTGTCGAAGGTCAGTATGGTACCTTTAAAGATGTTGAAAATCGCCTGCCTGAAATTCATCGCATGGGTTTCAATGTACTTTATTTTCCACCAATTCACCCTATAGGCAGGACAAATCGCAAAGGTCCCAATAACTCTCTGATATCAGGCCCCAATGATCCCGGTTGCCCTTATGCTATAGGAAATGAAACCGGTGGGCATATGGCTATAGATCCGGGTCTGGGCACCTTTGAAGACTTCGAACACCTCAGGCAAAAAGCTGCTGAATATGGCATCGAAATTGCACTGGATTTTGCTATCAACTGCTCTCCTGACCACCCTTATGTTAAAGAGCATCCTGACTGGTTCTATAAAAGACCGGATGGAACCATTAAATATGCTGAAAATCCACCTAAAAAGTATGAAGATGTCTACCCGCTGAACTTCTACTGCGAAGACCGGGAAAACCTCTGGAGAGAAATGAGAGATATAATACTGTTCTGGGCAGAAAAAGGCGTCAGAATCATCAGAGTCGATAATCCTCATACCAAGCCTGTTGCCTTCTGGGAATGGATGATAAAAGAAGTTCAGAATCAATACCCTGATGTGATCTTCCTATCTGAGGCCTTTACAAGACCTAAAATGATGAAAGTGCTTGCAAAAGCAGGTTTTACTCAGTCTTATACCTATTTTACCTGGCGAAACTTTAAAGATGAGATTATAGAATACTTTACAGAGCTTACTCAAAGTGAAATGAAAGACTATTTCACCGGTAACCTCTTTACCAATACACCCGATATATTGCCGACTATTTTGCAAGAAGGCGGCAGACCTGCTTTTAAGTTCCGAGTAGTAATGGCAGCTACTCTATCATCTGTCTATGGAATCTATAGCGGATTTGAGCTCTGCGAAAATACACCCGTGCCAGGCAAAGAAGAATATCTGAATTCTGAAAAATATGACTTCAAAGTCTGGGACTGGGATCGGCCCGGAAATATAAAAGACTATATAGCCCGTATCAACACTATCCGCAGAGATAACCCGGCACTGCATTACTATGATAACCTGAATTTTTATGAGTCTGAAAACCATTATATTCTTTTTTATGGGAAGAAAACAGAAGATCTTTCAAATATAATACTGGTAGCACTGAATCTTGACCCCTATCAAAAACATGAAAGTTTTATATATGTGCCCATTGAAGAACTTCAAATACACCCTGAAGAAACATATCAGGTTCATGATGTTTTAAACAATGAAAGATACCTCTGGAAAGGCTCTAAAAACTTTGTCAGTCTTGATCCACATGTTAAACCGGCCCATATCTTCAAAATAAGACGATGGCGCAAGCGTGAAAATGATTTTGACTACTTTATTTAAATATTTATATCCATTAAAGGCCCGGTAATACGGGTCTTTTAATTAATTGGTTTGAACTTTCAAAGTACATATATAAAGTCAGCAAGCCAGTTGTGAAAAGTTTTTGCTTTTTTTTTCAAAAAGAAGTGAACCCATGCCTTCTTTCAGGGTGGGGAAGATTCGGGTTATTTATTGAAACTCAGGCTATCAGACCTTTGTTAATACCTACTAGAACGGCCTGCGTTCTGTTAGCGACATTAAGCTTCTTAAATATAGCTCTCAGATGTGCTTTAACGGTTGTTTCACTGAGAAAGAGCTTTGTTGCCATTTGTTTATTAGAATATCCCTGGCTCATCAGCTGCAAAATTTCTATCTGTCTCTTTGTAAGTGCTTCATAGCCACCTTTGTCTTTTACTGAAAAATTAAATACAGGTTTTTTATTCCATGAAACCCTTCTAAGCAAGGATTCAATGCGGGCAATAAGATTGAGAATTTCAAATGGCTTCCTGATATAATCATCTGCACCAATATTAAGGCAGGATACCTGATTTTCCTGTGAATGAAATGCAGTAACCATTATAATAGGAACAGTTTTAGTGTTATCATTTTCTCTGATCTTTTGAATAATTTTTGCCCCTGAAACACCCGGTATCATCAAATCTACCAGTAAAAGGTCAAAGGCTTTATTCTGGTTAAACAAAACATCAAAAGCACTATCAGAATTACTGGCTACAGTTGTACTATAACCAAAAGAGTTTAGTATCAAGTCAAGGCCTTCAGGCTGGTCGTCAATGATTAATAATTGCTTCTTTTTTGTGCTGCTGCTCATTGTGTCTACTTTTTTGTTTGAAATAATAAACAATGCTCTAATTTAATTATCAATCAAATTTAGATTATTTGTATACTCCAAAAGTATTATTTAGAGTAAACATCAGTAATGATGGCCCATTTTAATTGAAGAAATATGAAGCTATTGGCACATTATCAGTAATAGTAATCATTTTGTTTAGTGCTGCAAAATTGAAAATGAAATTTACTCTTACAATGGTAACCACCATATATTTATAGTATATTGTATAAAGTACAATATGTATATTCCTCAAAAGTTTTATTTAATAAAAATTATTAATTTTTTCACTGGTGTCCGGTAAAAGATTTTATTTAGATGTATAAAAGCTGTCATAATATCTGTTTTGAATTATAAAATTTTAAGAAAGTTAAACTAAAGAAACTGGCAAAAATTATTAAACAGGGTTCAGCGAAGAGGTAGGTCGGGTTTGGTTTTTTGGCTTGCGAGCCC
>Ga0334898_1004466_pt1 | contig 10383 bp, 14 predicted proteins | sample GraSluR3_MG_10_FD_207228 | JGI IMG/M metagenome (GOLD analysis project Ga0334898, IMG submission 207228) | Sludge microbial communities from methane-producing bioreactor in Wageningen University, Netherlands - Granular Sludge_3_08-R3 | ecosystem: Engineered > Bioreactor > Anaerobic >... | reverse complement strand
CATTCAGCGAGGCGGGCTTCTACCTGTCGGGCACCTGCATCTGGAAAAAACAGTCGCTGGTGCTCGGCCGCTCGCCCTACCAGTGGCAGCACGAGCCGGTGCTCTTCGGTTGGAAGAAGAAGGGAAAGCACCTGTGGTACACCGGGCGCAAGGAATCGACCATCTGGGAATTCGACAAGCCCAAGAAGAACGGCGAACATCCTACCATGAAGCCGGTGGCCCTGCTTGCCTACCCGATCATGAACTCCTCGATGAGCAACACGCTGGTGCTCGACCCGTTCGGCGGCAGCGGCAGCACGTTGGTTGCCTGCGAGCAGACCGAGCGGGCCTGCCGGACCATCGAGTTGGATGAGAAGTACTGCGACGTCATCGTCAGGCGCTACATCGAGCTCACCGGCTCCGCTTCCGGTGTCACCGTACAGCGCGACGGATTGGATTACACCTATGAGGAAGTCGCCTCCGAGGAGGCACAGGATGGATGAGCTCACCCTGATCACCACTCTCGCGGTGTGCCTGTTCGGATCGGGGGGCATCGTGCTGTGGCTGCTCAACCGATTGGCAAAGAGAAGCGACGACCGTCATGGGTATGCGAAGGACCTCAAGGAAATCAAGACCACCATCAGCAGGATCCAGATGGGACTGGTCATGGCCCTGGAGAACGACAAGGTCATCTTCAAATCGCTGAGGACCCATGAGATCAACGGGGAATCAGAGGAGCAGGAAGCGAAAATGGACGAGTACTTCCTGTCGCTGCTCGGCGGCAAGGGGGAGAGAGGATGACGCTCAGTGCAATACTGCTCACCTTCGCCGCCTTCCTGGGCCTTTCTATGGAGCTGTACAAGAAGAGCCTCAGGAGCGACCGGGCGGGCGAAACCGAGATCAAGCTGGTCGCCCTCGCCTGCTCGGCCACCCTTGCGTTCGTAACCTACCGGGTCGCACCGGCATCCACACCGGTCGGGGACCTGAACAGCACACCCTACCTGGTGGTCCTGTACACGGTAGCCATTTACCTGCTGCAGCTTCCTGCATGCATGGCGATCTGGAAACCGCTGGTAAGAAAGTTCATGGAGAGGAAAGCCGATGAATGAAATCATGCAGATGCTGATCCTCATCATCCTGGGGTTGCTGGGCATAACACGGCTGCAGGCATCCAAGACCAAGAGCCTCAAGCAGGATGTGAGAAAGGCCGAGGATGCGGCAAAGCGAAAAGACAAGGAATTGGAGACGATCAATGAGATACAGCAGAAGATCACCGCCATCACAGAAGAGAAACCGCCACAGAGGATCGAGCCTCCTGAGAGCGGTGATGCTGCTGCTCGCATTGACCGTCTCAACCGCCTGCACGAGCGTACCGACCGTACCGGCCGATGACCCGTATCGCGAGGTTCTGGTGTCGATGGCACCCGAGGCTCCTTTGATGCCGGTCTTCCCTGCCCTGGCTTGGTCGTACGAGAACGGCTTGTACTGCATCACCGAAGAGGATGCGGACAGGCTTCTGGACTACGGGGAGAACGGACTGCCGCTCTTTTCCCTGCGCTACGACCAGTACCGGCGACGAATGAGCATCATCCTGGACGCACTGGCAAAGCCCTAGGGAAAGGGGCTTGCTATTAGTCGGAAGCTAGGCAATCAATGCATCCTGACAGGAGGAAGAGCCATGGATGAGATGAGCAAAAAACGCATCAAGGTTCTCAGGAAACAGTACCCCCGGGGGTGTACGGTCGAGCTCGTAGGCATGGATGACGTACAGGCACCGCCCAAGGGCACCAAAGGGGTTGTGATTCACATCGACGACATCGGGACCATGCATGTGAACTGGGAAACCGGATCGACGCTTGGCGTGGTGCCGGGCATCGATCTGGTCAAGAGGCTGGATGAGGAGATCCCCCGGCACAAGATTTTCTAGTGCGCCTTTCCCACTTGAGGCGGCAGGTTGCCTGAAGCCCGTCGTAGAGGGAAAGGAACTCATCCAGTGCCATGACAGGGGCCGAAGGATCCGCTTCGAGTGCATCGCCGGCGGCATCAGCCCAGGCAAGGATGAAGGTCTTCCATTCCATGTCGACGGCCTTGGGCTTGAGCAACGACGCTGCCAGTTCCGTCGCCTCATCCCTTTCAAGCCTTCGGTCCTCCAACGGACCGGAGGCTTTCTGCTTTGCACCCAGCTCGCTTCTCACCCGCTTGAACGGATTGCCAGGATAGGTCCTCACTCCCACCAAAAGCCGCCGGCCGTCGTTGCGGCAGCGGAAGTACAGGTGGTACAGCTTCTCCACGATCATCGGCGGCAGCATCTCAGGCGAGAGAAGCAGGGATGGACAGGCCGGTCCCATCAGATTGAACAGAGGCTGGAGGTCCATCCCGAAGCTCGGGAGATCACCCAGGGCTGCCTTCCCCGCCACCGTCACGCGCTGGGTGCGAGGGCTGAGCTCCATAACAAGGATGTCAGCCTCGCATGGATTCTCGGTTGCGACCAAGCCCAACACCGTAAGCGACGGGTTGGTCGGGTCTATCGTGCCGCAGCCCATGAGAAGCTGGAAGGCCTTCATGTCGATGCCGCCCAGCTTCCTGGTAATCGGTTCTGCGTACATGCTGAATAGGGAATCGGTGTTGTCCATGCGGGTCTCCTTGGTTGCTTCATAGTTGGAATCCGATCTGGATGCCCCATGCATTGTCGGACAAGCTCCAGAAAAAGGCAACAAGAATCGCATCCTCTCACCATGGAAAATTGTGTATCTTATTTTGATATATACACTTGCTATCTATCCCTCTTTGAGTGATTACTACAGTACGAAGAAAAACACACCAAAGAGAGGTAGCGAGCATGGACAAGGCAACACGGTTCGGGATCGAGATCGAGATGACGGGACTCTCACGCGAGGATGCGGCGAAGGCGGCACGGACGGTGCTCGGCGGGGAGCTCAACTACAGCGGCTCCTACTACGACACCTACGAGCTCAAGACAGCCGACGGCAGGATCTGGAAGTTCACCTACGACGGTTCGATCAGGTGCGAGACCAAGAGAAACGGAATGAGGGAAACCGCATCAAGGCTTCACAGCGTCGAGATGGTCAGCCCGATCCTCACCTACGAAGAGGACATCGAGAGCCTGCAGGAGGTGGTCAGGGCGCTACGCAAGGCGGGGGCCTTCGCCAACAACTCCTGCGGCATCCACATCCACCTCGACGGGCAGGACCACACGCCGCGCTCGATCAGAAACTTCGTGAACATCATCTACGCCCGCAACGACCTCTTCTACAAGGCCCTGGGCATCGAGGCCAACCGGGCCCGCTACTGCAAGAAGATGGACGAGCACCTCGTAACCGCCATGAACAAGAAGAAGCCGGCCACATTCAGCGCCATCGAGGACATCTGGTACGCAGGCTACCGCGGAAGCAGGGAGGCCCACTACCACGACAGCCGCTACCACTTCCTCAACCTGCACTCCTTCTTCCACGGCCACCGCACCGTCGAGCTGAGGGGCTTCAACAGCACACTGCACGCAGGTGAGGTCAGAAGCTACATCGTCCTCGCCCTCGCGCTGAACAACCAGGCCCTCAAGCAGAGCTCGGCCAGCACCAAGAAGCCGCAGGTGGAGAACGAGAAGTTCGCGATGCGCACCTACCTCAACCGCATCGGCTTCATCGGCGACGAGTACAAGGCCTGCCGGGAGCACCTCACCAAGCTCCTCTCAGGTTCTGCGGCATGGCGCTTCCGCCCGGCAGCCTGAAGAGACTGCAGGCTTTGAATCCAAGGGCGGGACGACCGCCCTTAGGGTGGTGGAAACCAATTGAAGGAGTTTGAAGCGATGAAGAGAATCTATTTGGCCTACGGAAGCAACCTGAACCTCGAGCAGATGGGCGAGCGGTGCCCCGATGCGGCGGTCATCGGGACCACGACCCTGCGCGATTACCAACTGCTGTTCCGTGGCAACCGGCACAGCGGCGTGGCGACCATCGAGAGAAAGCGGGGATCCAGCGTTCCGGTACTGCTGTGGCAGATCACCGAGCGGTGCGAGAAGGCCCTTGACCGGTACGAGGGGCACCCGCACCTGTACCGCAAGAAGAAGCTGATGGTGAACCTTGACGGCGATGAGCTGGTTGCGATGGCCTACGTGATGAACGAGGGGCCGCCCTTAGCGATGCCCTGCGCCTATTACTATGCGACCATCCTCGACGGCTACCATGACTGCGGCTTCGACGAGAAAGTCCTCAAGCAGGCGGTGATGCATTCGATGGAGGCCGGCGATGACTGAGCAGATCAAGGAGCAGATCCTCAAGGTCCGCGACAGCGGGCTGACGAACATGTTCAACACGGGGGCGGTCCAGTGGATCGCCGCCCAGATGGGATTGCCTGAGCTTGCCGCTTACCTTGCAGGAAATGATGCAGGCGAATACGTGCACTTCATCCTCACCGGAGAAGGCTGACAAGGCCTAGCCCGTCTGCCGTACGCAAACCAAAAACCAAGGGTGTATTTCTTTAACTTATTGTTCTGTATATGGTTGCTATAGCTTCCGATTTGAGGGATATATACACCAACAAAACGGACACGGAGGCAAGGACATGTGGAAAGAAGGAACTTTGGAGATCGGGGCGAGCGTTTTCACCTACTGCATCAAGGTATACGGCGAGGGTTCGGACTACGGCATCGACGAAGGCAGGATTTCCAAGCTGATGCTCAAGCGCGACGGCAGGGTCGTATGCAACTATGACCGCGGCTGGGACATCAGGCCCCGCGACCCGGATACCAGGCAGGCTCTTGCCAGCCTGAAGAAAACATACAACTGACACAAGGAAAGCCCCGCTTGCAAGGACCCGAATAGGGTCCTTTTTCTTGTCCGGGGGGAAGGAAGGAAAGATGGCAGACCAGAAGATATACACTCCCACACCCTTCATGGACAGGGACTCTACCTACGACAAGACACTGGCCGATGCTGCGGTGCTTTTCATCCAGTGCCTCTGCCACACCAAGGGCGTGTGGGCGGGAAAGCCCTTCCTCCTGCTTCCCTGGCAGGAGAAGATCATCCGCGACCTGTTCGGCATCGTGAAGGCCGACGGGTGGCGGCAGTTCAACACCGCCTACATCGAGATACCCAAGAAGAACGGCAAGAGCGAACTGGCTGCGGCGGTCGCGCTGCTTCTGACCTGCGGCGACCACGAGGAGCGCGCCGAGGTGTACGGGTGTGCCGCCGACCGGCAGCAGGCCTCGATCGTCTTCGAGGTGGCGGCCGACATGGTGCGCATGTGCCCCTCGCTGAACCGGCGCGTCAAGATCCTGGCGGCCACCAAGCGCATCGTGTACCTGCCGACCAACAGCTTCTACCAGGTGCTCTCCGCCGAGGCCTACTCAAAGCACGGCTTCAACATCCACGGGGTCGTATTCGACGAGCTGCACACCCAGCCCAACAGAAAGCTCTTCGATGTCATGACCAAGGGTTCGGGCGATGCGCGCTCTCAGCCCCTGTTCTTTCTGATCACCACCGCCGGAACCGACCAGCACTCCATCTGCTACGAGCAGCACCAGAAGGCCAAGGACATCCTTGAGGGGAGAAAGCACGACAAGACCTTCTACCCGGTCATCTACGGCTCCGAGGAGAGCGACGACTGGACCGATCCTGCAACCTGGAGGAAGGCCAACCCGTCGCTGGGGGAGACCATCACGCTGGAGAAGGTGAAGGCCGCCTGCGACAGCGCACGCCAGAACCCGGGCGAGGAGAACGTGTTCCGTCAGCTCAGGCTCAACCAATGGGTCAAGCAGGCCATCCGCTGGATGCCGATGGAGAAATGGGACCTGTGCAACTTTACCGTTGATGCAGAGTCTCTCGAGGGAAGGGTCTGCTACGGGGGGCTGGACCTCTCGTCGACCACCGACATCACCGCCTTCGTGCTGGTGTTTCCCCCAAGGGACGAGGATGACCGGTATGTGGTCCTTCCCTGGTTCTGGATCCCCGAAGACAGCCTGCAGCTTCGCGTACGGCGCGACCATGTGCCCTACGACGTGTGGGAGCGATCGGGCCACATCCAGACCACCGAGGGCAACGTGGTGCACTACGGCTTCATTGAGGAGTTCATCGGCGAACTCGGCAAGAAATACAACATCCGCGAGATCGCATTCGACCGCTGGGGGGCGGTACAGATGGTGCAGAACCTGGAGGGCATGGGATACACGGTGGTGCCCTTCGGACAGGGCTTCAAGGACATGAGCCCACCGACCAAGGAGCTGATGAAGCTGGTGCTGGGACGGGGGATCGCACACGGGGGCCACCCCACCCTCCGGTGGATGATGGACAACATCTTCATCCGAACCGACCCGGCTGGGAACATCAAGCCCGACAAGCAGAAATCGACCGAGAAGATCGACGGCGCGGTTGCCACGATCATGGCGCTGGACCGGGCGATCAGGTGCGGCAACGACTTGCGCGAATCGGTCTACGAGAACAGGGGGATCCTGTTCATATAATTGCCTGCCCCAGGAAATATCATGCTATGATATAAGCCATGATTCATAGCCTAAAGCAAAAGAACGATCAGGATATCATCAGGGAACACCCTAGGACCAGTACAATTTTCGATGCAATCCTCGTGCTATCACCTAATAAAATGGAGATATTCTCATGAAAAAACCAAACCTTTTTTCTATAGCCACAAAAGAGTTGTCCCAGGATGCTTTTATTACTTGGCTGATTCAGTGGGCAGATGAAAGTTACAAGGAATCGAATGACCCTCTTCATTCCATAGGTGAAAACTTTGTCAGGTTTCTCATAGAGAAGAGATTTTCTACAAAAGACCTGACGATCAACAAGGTAGAAGCTGGGATGCAATGGAACAACATTGATATCTGGGCAGATATCAATGAAGAGTACTTTATAATAATCGAAGACAAGATTGATACGGGCGAGCACGATGAGCAGTTGAAGCGATATGAAAACATTGTTACAGATTATTACGGCAACAAGAGAAAACTGATTCCAATTTACTTGAAAACTGGAATTGAAAGCATACACACTGCAAGCGACATCAGGAAAAAATGTTGGGAATATTGCGGTAGAGATGAGTTCCTTAACTTTTTGAATTCTCAATCTTCTCCAAATAATATTTTTTCAGACTATGTCTCTTACTTGAACGAGAAAAATCAAGAGACTAACTCTTTCTCAAAGTATGAGAACCTGAATTCATGGGAAGCAACAAAAGGACTGTTTGTCTGGATTCAGAAAAGTATCAGCGAATGGTCTGGTTGGGATTATGTTTCAAATCCCAGTGGAGGCTTTCTAGGCCTTTGGTTTCATTATATTGAATGCAAGCAAAACCCAGAACAAGAGTTCTATCTTCAGATTGAAAACAATTGTGACAATAAATGTAATCTGTTGATTAAGGTTGCTGGAAAATGGTCAGGAGATACTGCTTATTTGTATGATCGACTCGAATACCTATATAGCATCGCTTCTGATTTCGGACTGACCATTTCCAAACCTTCCAGATATAGACCTGGAGAGTATACTTCTCTTGCAATCATTGATGGAGTGTTCTCCAAAACCAATGGAAATCTTGATCTGGAGAATCTTCTGCAAAAGATAAAACGATCAATGCTCTTGGTTGATAAACTGGCTTCAAACTCGTAATGATTGATTAAGCGAGAAGCAAAGCACTTACTTCGGTAGGTGCTTTTTTCATGCCCTGATGGGTACGGAGAAATAATGAAACTAAACCTCTTTAGAACGAGGGACAAGCCTTCAAACAGGACGGCGGGTTCCTCGTATTCATTCATCATGGGCGGCTCCACCAGCGGCAAGGCGGTCAACGAGCGTTCCTCGATGCAGATGACCGCAGTCTATGCATGCGTGCGGATCCTCGCCGAGGCGATCGCCGGGCTGCCCCTGCACCTCTACCGCCACGACGACGACTCGAGCAAGCACAAGGCCAAGGAGCATCCGCTGTACAACCTGCTGCACGCAGAGCCCAACCCAGAGATGACCAGCTTCGTATTCCGCGAGACGCTGATGACCCACCTCCTGCTCTGGGGCAACGCATACGCCCAGATCATCCGAAACGGCAAGGGCCAGGTTGCGGCCCTCTACCCGCTGATGCCCAACCGAATGCAGGTCGACCGCGACAAACACGGCAGGCTCTACTACCAGTACACCACCAGCGCCGAGGACGCTCCCACCATGCAGGGCGCCACCAAGATCCTCGACCCGTCGGAGGTGCTGCACATACCGGGACTCGGCTTCGACGGGCTGGTGGGCTACTCGCCTATCGCGATGGCCAAGAACGCCATCGGCATGGCGATCGCCTGCGAGGAGTACGGGGCGAAGTTCTTCGCAAACGGGGCGGCCCCCAGCGGCGTGCTGGAGCATCCGGGAACCGTGAAGGACCCTACCCGACTCCGCGATACGTGGCAGGGGCAGTTCGGCGGCTCGGCCAACTCGCACAAGGTTGCGGTGCTCGAGGAGGGGATGAAATACACCCCAATCTCGATATCGCCCGAGCAGGCGCAGTTTTTGCAGACGCGCAAGTTCCAAATCAACGAGATCGCGCGCATCTTCCGCGTCCCCCCGCACATGGTGGGGGACCTGGAGAAGTCGTCGTTCAGCAACATCGAGCAGCAGTCGCTGGAGTTCGTCAAGTACACCCTCGACCCCTGGGTGATCCGCTGGGAGCAGTCCCTTGCACGATCGCTCCTCGAGCCCGCCGAGAAGCAGACGCACTTCTTCCGCTTCAACGTCGAGGGGCTGCTGCGAGGCGACTACCAGAGCCGCATGGGCGGGTATGCGACGGCAAGACAGAACGGGTGGATGAGCGCAAACGACATCAGGACGCTCGAGGACATGGACAGGATAGCAGACGAGCAAGGGGGGAACCTCTACCTCGTCAACGGGAACATGCTCCCCCTCTCGAAGGCCGGGGCATTCGCAGACAAGGTTACCAACACATCCCAGGAGGAGAGTAATGAAGAACAAGAAGTTCTGGCAATGGAAAAACCAGAGCGAAGACGAAGACAGAGCGAGAATCCTTGAGCTTTCGGGCACGATCGCCGAGGAGAGCTGGTTCGATGATGATGTCACCCCCGAGCAGTTCCGCGATGAGCTGTTTGCCGACAGCGGCGAGGTGACCATCTGGATCAACAGCCCCGGTGGTGACTGTATCGCGGCCAGCCGGATCTACGCGATGCTCATGGATTATCCGGGAGCAATCACGGTGAAGATCGACGGGATCGCAGCGAGTGCTGCTTCGGTCATCGCGATGGCGGGCACAAAGGTGCTCATGGCGCCCACTGCCTTGATGATGATCCACAACCCCATGACGCTCGCCTATGGCAACCACCAGGACATGCAAAAGGCCATCGGCATGCTCGATGAGGTCAAGGAAAGCATCGTGAATGCCTACGAGATCAAGACAAATCTCACTCGGGCGAAGATCAGCCACCTGATGGACAACGAGACGTGGATGAACGCGAAGAAGGCCATCGAACTGGGCTTCGCCGATGCGATCCTCGAGGACGTAAAGAAAGTTTCGAACGAGGTTTCGTATGCATTCTCGATGCGCACCTCGCAGCTCTCACTGATGAACAAGATCACCGAAACCTATGCAATCGCAGAAGACCAGGAGCCACCTGAACAAGGCAGAGCCGCCCTTGGCGAGCTCGAGAAACGACTGAATCTCATCAGACCCCAATAGGAGACAACACAATGGGAAAGATCAACGACATGCGCGCCGAGCGCGCGAAGACCTGGGAACAGGCGAAGGCATTCCTCGACTCCAGGCGCAACGACAAGGGCATCCTGAGCGCCGAGGATAGGGCCACCTACGAACGCATGGAAGAGGAGATTGTGGATTTGGGCCACGAGATCGAGCGCCAGGAGCGCATAGAGGCGTTCGAGCGCGAGCTGAACGCACACGTGGGCTCTCCGATCACCAGCCGCCCCGATGGAGCACAGAAGGCTGAGAAGAAAGCAGGACGTGCTTCGGACGAGTATCGAAAGGCATTCTGGAACCACCTCAGACGCCGCGAGAACGCACCAGAACTGCATAACGCATTGCAGGTGGGAACCGACACCGAAGGCGGCTACCTGGTGCCCGACGAGTTCGAGCACACCCTCATCAAAGCACTTGAGGAGGAGAACCTGTTCCGCTCAATTGCCAGAATCATCCAGACCGCCAGCGGCGATCGCAAGATCCCCATTTCCGCATCCAAGGGTGAGGCGGCATGGATTGATGAGGAGGGAACCTATCCTGAGAGCGACGACAGTTTCGGGCAGGTGACCATCAGCGCCTACAAGCTGGGTACGATCATCAAGGTGTCCGAGGAGCTCATCAACGACAGTGTGTTCGACATCGAGTCTTACATCGCCACCGAGTTCGCCCGCCGCATCGGAGCCAAGGAAGAGGCGG
>Ga0334898_1004462_pt1 | contig 10394 bp, 7 predicted proteins | sample GraSluR3_MG_10_FD_207228 | JGI IMG/M metagenome (GOLD analysis project Ga0334898, IMG submission 207228) | Sludge microbial communities from methane-producing bioreactor in Wageningen University, Netherlands - Granular Sludge_3_08-R3 | ecosystem: Engineered > Bioreactor > Anaerobic > Unclassified... | reverse complement strand
CCTTAATGACCGGAGTCGTTCCCTGGTAAGCGAATCGATATTATCGGCTGAAAAAGGTACTATGTTTACGTCTCTTGTAAAAACATCGGGATCACGTCCGTATTTGTAATCATAAGAGAACCGACCTGCAGAATCCAATATCCAGTTAAGACCGGGATCTTCAAGAGGAACAGAAATGTAAAAAGCGGCTTGAGTCTTCCCCATTTTTAATGTGAGCAAACTGTCTTTTACCAAAGTGGTATATAATTCCCGGGCAGTCTCAAATGCAGGATCAATAAGAATTACCTTTTCATCTATAAGGTCCCTGTACGGGTATTGTCCGCCTTCGTTGTATTCCCTTAATTCAGATAACATCAGTGACAGGGTGTGGCTTTCATACGGGAAATGGGTGCAGCCCAGAACCAGGTATCGCAACGGCTGCGGATTCTTTGAGTTTCTGAGTTTCTCTACCAGGCTCAATAAATGATACCGGGCATAATTTCCTGCACTGTTCAGTTGCAAATCATAAGGTTGATCCAAACTTCCCCTGTATAACATATGATTGGAGGAAAAGTCGAATCCGTAAGCCGGCAACAGGTTGGCGTCGATCTTGTATTCAGGGTGCCCGGTGGAAGGGCCCCGGTACCCTTCACGTGGAGCAACGGCCTGGGGATCAACGAAATCTTTTTCCGAGTCCACCGCCTCGGCAAATCCTGCCGCCCCGTGGCTTATGATCTGCAAATCACCGGTATACCCACGTTCTTTGGCCAGGGCTCTGAACGTATTTTCATACCCTCCCGAGGCAATGGTTCCGGCCGTGGCAAGCACCCCGATCGCCAAATCTTCGTTGCGATCTATCCTGTCCAAAGTAGCATTAACTCCCGCATTGATCACCCCTATGGCTTTGATTCCCGATCCGCTTTTATCCAGAAAATCCGTTATATCTTCCAGTCCGTAGGCAGTTGCCGTATTGCACGCAACAACAATTATTTTCACCTGGTGGCCCAAAAGAAACAACGCGTCTTTTATGATCAGTTCGCGCAGGAAATCAGTTTTTCCTTCTGCGGGGTAATTCCCGTAAGGCATATTGGCCTGATCTGCCAGGTATATAAAATCTTCCCCTTCCAGCAAGCGGCTGGAAAGTATTGCCTCCAGCACCGTCAATCCGCCGGTTCCCGAATCAAAAACTCCTACCGGTAAGTGGTTTCTTAATGGCGGGTAAGCCGAAAAGTCTGTATAAAAAAAGGAATTTGTATCATTCAGAGCCGCATCAACTACCGGAATATATGCCGGTTTGCCCTGGCAGGCGGCTACAAGTACCCAAAGGATCAGCAATACATGTTTTTTCATACGATTAAAATGAATTATATCCATCACTGTTAATTATCAATGGCGTAAAAAACGGGCTCTCTCTTTTTGTAGTAAACACCGTAACGGAATCCGCAATGTTTCAGTACCTCAGAATAATATTCAAAATTCTCTCCTATCCTTTCCGGCGAATGGGCATCGGATCCCAGGCTTACGGCGGCCCCTCCCAATTCCCTGAACCGTTTGAGGATGTTGACATCCAGCACAGGTGTTCCGTGTGCGAAGGACTGGTAGGTTTTGGTATTGATCTCGAACGTTTTTCCGTTCTCAGCCAGAATACGCAGTATGGGATCCAGGATATCTCCGAATGTTTTGAGTGAGATCTCGTGTTCCTTGTAAGGTGAATAACGGGCTATATAATCAAAGTGCCCCAGGATGTCAAAATCCCTGAAAGTGCTGATACAGTCAAAAATATCCTGTAAATAGATACCGTAGGCTTCCCGGAATGCATATCCGTCATAATACTTCCCGTGATAGGGGTCATGCCCGCGGACAAAATGCATAGAGGCGATCACGGTATCGAATGTATGCTTTTTCATAAACTCTCCTATAGCCTCCATACTGACAGGCTGTATCCCAACCTCCACGCCCTTGAGGATTTCCAGTCCGGGATAGGATTTTTTCAGATTTTCGATTTCCGATTGTTGACTTTCTACATGAAAAGTAAACCTGTGGATTCCCTTTGGAGGATCAAAATCATAATGATCCGAGAAACAAATCCCCCGGAAAGACATTTCCCTGGTCTTTTCAGCAGCTTGGTACATATTCATCCGGCTGTCGGGAGAATGATGCGAATGGGTATGATTGTCAAAAAGGATCATTTTCAAAAAAGGATCATTTAAAAAAAGGATCATTTAAAAAAAAGGCGGGAATTTCTGTTGTAAAACAGGCTTCCCGCCGGATTTTATTTTTTATGTCAGCTAATGGTCATCAGGCGTTTTTGAACGCTTTGATACCGGCAAAATGCGACACTTTACCCAGCTCGTATTCAATGCGCATCAGCTGGTTGAATTTTTCAATACGTTCACCGCGGCAACCGCTTCCTGTTTTAATGTGACCGGCATTGACGGCAACCACCAGGTCTGCAATAAAGCTGTCTACCGTTTCACCACTGCGGTGAGAAACAAAGCAGTTGTAGGAATTTTTGTTGGCCAGTTCAATAGTCTCCAATGTTTCGGTAACGGTTCCAATCTGGTTCAGTTTAATAAGAATGGAATTGGCCACCCCGTTTTCTATACCTTTTGCCAGGATGGCTTTGTTGGTACAGAACAGGTCGTCACCCACCAGTTCAATTTTACTGCCTACTGTCTGTGTGAGGTTTTTCCATCCTTCCCAGTCGTTCTCGGCAAGTCCGTCTTCTATGGAAACAATGGGATACTGTCTTACCCAGTCTTCCCATATCTTCACCATTTCTTCGCTGGAAACGAGTTTCTGTGTACTCTTGAAGAATTTGTATTTTCCGTCTTCCCACATTTCGCTGGCTGCAGGGTCCAGGCAAATACTTACGTCTTCACCGGGTTTGTAACCGGCTTTTACGATTCCTTCCAGGATCATTTCCACTGCCTGCTCGTTCGTTTTCAGATCCGGCGCAAAACCGCCTTCGTCCCCTACGCCTGTGCTCAGGCCTTTTGCTTTCAGCACACTTTTAAGGGCATGGAATACCTCGGCACCCATCCTTATGGACTCACGGAATGAGGGGGCATTGTGGGGAGCAATCATGAATTCCTGAAAATCAACGGTATTATCGGCATGTGCCCCGCCGTTGATGACGTTCATACAAGGTACGGGCATAAGGTAAGCATTGCTGCCGCCCAGGTATTGGTATAGAGGTATGTTCAGACTTTGTGCACCTGCGCGGGCAAAAGCCATGGAGACACCCAGAATGGCATTGGCACCCAATTTGGCCTTGTTGACCGTTCCGTCCAGGTCTATCAAAAAGTAATCCAGATCCCTTTGGTTAGTAAAACACCTGCCTTCCAGGGCTTTTGCAATAGTGCTGTTTACATTGGATACGGCTTTCAGGACTCCTTTTCCGCCATAGCGTTTTTTATCGCCGTCCCGCAATTCAACCGCTTCCCTTTCTCCGGTAGACGCACCACTGGGAACCATTGCCGTAGCACGTGCTCCGTCATCAAGCATCAGATTTACTTCTACAGTTGGATTGCCTCTTGAATCTAATATTTCAATAGCTTCAACTTTTTTGATTTTCATTGTTCGTTCCTCCAAAATTAATGTTTTTGTATCCGGCAAATTTACAGTAAAAAATGAATCCGAAAAAAGAACCCGAAAAAAACCCGTAGTTTCTTTTCCATTTTTTTAATGAAATCTGTCGCCTGGTAAACATGTCGCCTGGGAAACAATCTGTCACCTGGTGAAATCGTTGCCAGATAAACGGCGGGATAGATGTTTCAACTTTGGCCACGATCAATCCGCGCCCTATCAACTTGTCCGGGTTCCCTATCAACTTGTCCAGGTTCCCTATCAACTTGTCCAGGTTCCCTATCAACTTGTCCGGGGTCCCTATCAACTTGTCCAGGTTCCCTATCAACTTGTCCGGGTTCCCTATCAACTTGTCCGGATATAGAAATATGAAACAAAAAAGTTTCAGAATAGAAGCCATAAAGAGAAACCAGCAGTTAGAAATCCATGAAATCAGAAGTTGGAAATCCGTGGAAACAGTTTGCCTTTATTGGCGTGACAGGGATATTCTTCCGGGCTGCTCGTTCCAGTCAACCCCTGACAGGGATTAGACTTGGTAAGTAAACCAGAATCATGGATAACAACCTGAAGTCAACAAATATCAGTTATAATTTATAAACCGAGTCAACTTTTCCCAGAGATAAGACATCCAGGCAGTCAACCAAAATCAGGAAACTACAGATAGCAGAAAAACAGGGTTCTGTCCTCAAAAACAGCCTTATGTGAGGATGAATTGCAGAAAAACAACGTTCTGTCCTCAAAAACAGCCTTATATGAGGATGGATGGCAGAAAAACAACGTTCCGTCCTCAAAAACAGCCTTATATGAGGATGGATAGCAGAAAAACAACGTTCTGTCCTCAAAAACAGCCTTATGTGAGGATGAATTGCAGAAAAACAACGTTCTGTCCTCAAAAACAGCCTTATATGAGGATGGATGGCAGAAAAACAACGTTCCGTCCTCAAAAACAGCCTTATATGAGGATGGATAGCAGAAAAACAACGTTCTGTCCTCAAAAACAGCCTTATATGAGGATGGATGGCAGAAAATCAGGGTTCCGTCCTCAAAACAGGGCCTAAACGAGGATGAATTGCAGAAAAACAACGTTCTGTCCTCAAAAACAGCCCTATATGAGGATGGATGCACAAAAAGAAGCCTCTCGCAAACACGAGAGGCTTCTTTTTTGTGGTGCCACCGGGAATCGAACCAGGGACACAAGGATTTTCAGTCCTTTGCTCTACCAACTGAGCTATGGCACCATTCTTGAACGGGGGAACAAAGGTAAAAATTTATTTATTGCCCGCAAAATAATTTTTTGTTATTAAACCATTTGCGTCGAACCCAATCAAATGAGTACATTTGTCGAATTTTTCACCAAAAAAGACTATTGAATCTATAAACATGAAAAAGAGGAATATCATCATTTGGAGCTCCGTGGCCGTGATCGCCATTGTGCTGATCATCGTTTTCACAACGGGCAAAAAAGACGGCTACCAACCCCAGATAGTCAAAGCACAGAGAGGATTGTTCGAGATCATTGTTACGACAACCGGGGAACTGGAAGCAGAAAACAATATTAAAATTGAAGGTCCCGCCGGCATGCGTGCCCGTAATGTACGTATAGGAGATGTGGAAATTCAGGATCTGGTCCCGGAAGGTACCGTTGTGAAAAAAGGCGACTATGTAGCAACACTTAACAGGACCTCGGCAGACAACACGCTGAAAGACAGGGAAGACGAGTACGAAGCACTTCTTGCCAGATACGAAAGGACACTTCTTGATACTTCATTAACACTTAGAAAACTGCGTGACGACATAGAGAACCAACGCTTTACAATTGAAGAAGCCCGTATTGCGGTGGAGCAATCCATTTACGAACCCCCTGCAACCCAGAGGCAATACCAAAACAATCTGGAAAAGGCTACGCGTGCTTACGAGCAGGCTTTGAACAATTACGAGCTGCAGGTGGAACAGGCAGAGGCTTCTGTGAACGACGTACTTATTGAACTGAACAGAAATAAACGCCAGCTGGACGAACTTCGTGCGGTACTGGAAGACTTCACCATCTACGCCCCGAGTGACGGGATGGTTATATATTACAGGGAATGGAGCGGGGATAAGCGCCGTATAGGATCTTCCATAAGCGGCTGGGATCTGACAGTGGCCACACTTCCCGATCTGAGCAACATGTTGTCCAAAACATACGTCAACGAGATTGATATTGCCAAGGTTAAAGCCGGACAACCTGTCCGTATAGGCGTAGATGCTTTTCCCGACAGGAACTACACCGGTGTTGTGAAAGAAGTATCCAATATTGGAGAACAACTTAAAAACGCAGATGCCAAAGTTTTTGAAGTGGTTATCAAAGTTGACGGCCAGGACGAGATCCTGAGGCCGGCCATGACTACCAGCAACAAGATCATAACGGCATCCATAGATTCAGCTGTATTTATACCTTCTGAAGCCATATTTGAAAAAGACAGCATTACCTATGTATATAAATCCAACGGGGTAAGGCAGATTGTAGTTGCAGGACAAGCCAATGAAAACCACACGGTAATAGAACACGGTCTGCAAGAAGGGGATGAAGTCTATCTGTCCCTCCCCGAGAATCCTTCCAAATTCAAAGTACAAGGTGAAGAATATATTGATGTGATCAAACAGCGCATTAAAGAAAAGGCAGACGCCGAGAAGAAAAAAGCAGAAGAAGATAAAAGCCGGGGAAAAAGAAGGATGATGATGCAAGGGCAAATGCCTGAAGGATTCCAGTTACCAGAAGGTGTTCAGCTGCCCGAGGGGGTTCGGATACAGTCTGGTTCCGCAGAAGGAGGACCCCGCAGAAACAATCCGCAAAGCAACACACAACAGTAAGGAGCCGTTTTTATGAACATCTTCTTTATTAACCGGTATATGCACGACATCCACATAGCAGTGGAGTCGATTATACACAACAAACTGAAAAGTTTTCTCACGGCTTTGGGTATTGTTTTTGGAGTAGGAGCGGTCATCAGTATGATGGCCATAGGGAACGGAGCCAAACAGGAGATCCTGGACCAGATAAAAATGGTCGGGGTCAATAATATTGTGATTCTTCCCGCCACCCTGGAAAACGTAGAGGAAGAAGATTCGGGAGCTTCTGCCAGTCAAACCAAGAAATTCTCGCCCGGATTGCAATTTTCCGATGCCGAAGCCATCCGCCAGATATTGCCTTCTGTCAAACACGTATCACCAGAAGTAAGTGTATTCACTTATGTCACTTACAACGGGATGCGCCAGCCGGCAAAAGTCCTTGGCGTTACTTCAGAATATTTTAATTTATATGACATAGGCCTGGAAACGGGATCATTTTTCACCCAGGATCAGGAACTGAATTCCATGGCTGTCTGTATTATCGGCCATAATGTCAAAACGCGGTTTTTTCAGCAAAAGGATCCGGTTGGCGAATTTATAAAATTCGGAGCTAACTGGGTAAAAGTTATCGGGGTACTTGAACAAAGTGCTTCGGGAGCTTCCAGGCCTAAAGAAGATGAAGAATCTTCCGGAACAGCTTCCTCGGCCCAATCCGGTTCATTGGGGACTATCGGCTCTGAAAGTATGGGCATGCAGGGCTACGATGACCAGGTTTTCATCCCCATCCGCACCATGCTTCTCCGGCAAGAAAACAGGGCGCTGGCCATTACAAATCCCGCGTCTACCAATTCAGGAGCGGTTAGAGTGGGAGGAGGCGGAGGCCGTCGGATTATGATTAGCACCAATACAAGTTCCTCCGAATCTTCCACAAATTCAAATTACCACCAGCTGGACCGTATCACAGTCCAGGTACATGAAACCGAACAGCTTACTTCATCCCAGGAAGTGATCACCCGCATGCTTAACAGACGCCACCAACAGGTTCCCGATTTTGAAGTAACCGTTCCCGAATTGCTTTTGAAACAACAGCAGCGCACCAAAGACATTTTTAATATCGTACTGGGAGCAATCGCCGGTATATCCCTGCTTGTTGGCGGAATAGGCATTATGAACATTATGTTTGCCTCGGTAATGGAACGTACCAAAGAAATTGGAACAAGACTGGCTATCGGGGCCAAAAAAGCCGATGTAATTGCCCAGTTTTTATCCGAAGCCATACTTATTAGTGTTGCCGGAGGTGTGATAGGGGTGATCATCGGAGTTGTTTTGTCATTTCTGATTAAATCTTTCTTTGATATTACCACCATAATATCATTTTCATCCATCATTATATCATTTGGCGTATCGGCTGCCGTAGGAGTGATCTTTGGTTATTCTCCGGCCAAACGTGCTGCCGAACGCGATCCTATTGAATCTCTCAGATATGAATAAATTTATGAAAGTAACCGCAGTTATTCCTGTTTTGTTGATCTGCACTCTATTTCCTGCCGCAAGTCTTTTTGGACAGGAAGACACGGAAACTGCCGATCCGAATTCGCCGGAATACAAATTGGAAACCTACACCCTGACACTGGATGAAGTTTTACTCCTGGCCAGCACCCAGTCCAATGAAGCTTTGCGCGCCCGGAACACATTCCAGGTCGGTTATTGGGAATACAGATCATACAAAGCCAGTTTCCTTCCCAACCTTATGTTTGTATCGCAATTGCCCGAATTTTCAAGAAGGATCGTGGATGTTCCAAGCATCGATCCCGTAACCGGGGAAGTGCGTCATGATTATTCATCTGAATTCTACAACATTGTGAGCGGCGGTTTGATGGTACGACAGAACCTGCCCACAGGCGGTACCGTTTCCATCAGTTCTTCCTTGCAGCGGACAGACCGTTTCAGCGGCTCTTTCAGCAATCACGAAAGCACCGAGTATCTTTCCACTGCCTTAAGTGTTCAGATCTCCCAATCCATTTTTGGAGTGAATGAAATGAAATGGGACCGGAAGATTGAACCCTTGAAATACGAAGAAGCCCGTCGTACCTACATTGAAAGTATGGAAAATGTCAACCAGCGGGCTATCCAACTGTTTTTCAATATGGCATTGGCTCAACAAAGGCTGGCGATTTCCGAGTTCAACCACTCAAACAACGATACACTTTATAATATTGCTGCAGGCAGGTACGAATTGGGAACGATCGGGGAAAACGACCTGCTCCAATCCGAACTCGCCTACCAGAACGCCCTGAAAACCCTCAACGAGAACCGCCTGAATTTGGAAGACGCTGAAAACCGCCTTCGTTCATACCTGGGTTTCACGGAACGTGTGGAACTGAACATCCAAATACCTGACAGCATACCCAATGTATTACTGGATGTGGAGAAAGTACTCCAGCTGGCTTTTGAAAACAATCCAGACATGATCACCTATGACAGGCAATTGATAGAAGCCCAGAAAAATGTTGCACAGCAACGGGCCAACAGGGGCTTCCAGGCTAATCTGAACGTGGCATTCGGGTTAAATCAACAGGCAACCGGTTTATTTCAATCCTATAAAGATCCCCGGGATATGCAGACCGTAAGTATCGGGCTGACCGTTCCTATACTGGACTGGGGTCGTGGCCGTGGGATGGTAAAAATGGCCCAAAGTAACGAAGAACTGGTCAAACGTCAGGTGGAACAGTCCAGGCTTGATTTTGAGCAGGACATCATATTAAATGTACGTCAGTTCAATATGCAGTCCCAGCAGTTTGCCATAGCTGCCAAAGCAGATACCATTGCCCAAAAGAGATACGACGTAGCCAAACAACGTTACCTTATAGATAAGATCACAGTAACGGATATGAACAACGCACAGCTTGACAGGGATGAATCCCGAGTGGGATACGTCCAGGCATTGTTCAATTACTGGCGGTATTATTTTGAGTTGAGGGCCCTTTCTCAATTCGACTTCATTGCCAACAAACCGCTGGAAGCCGATTATGAATCGCTTGTAGATTAAAGACTCATACCGTAGCACCGTCTGCGTCTATGCAAACGGTGTTCAAAAAGTTTCCACTGGCTCCGGACCTTGATGTTGTCTTCAAGTTCGGGGCCGGTTTCTGCATATTCCACACCGGTCTGCATGGCATTCTGGATGCTGTTGTATATAATGACTGCGTTGACACCCCTGTTCTGGTAAGCCGGCATCACACCTATATGATACATATCAAGCACCTTTGACTTTCTGATATCACGCATGATCCCGTAAAGTCCCAGGGGGAAAAGTTTCCCTTTTCCCAGTCGCACACCCCGGCTTATTGAGGGTGCCATCAGCCCGTACCCGACGATCTCCCCTGCCTTGTTTTCCACCACGGTAATGTATTCCAGTTTACAGATAGACATCAGTAATTTCGCAAAATCCATCAATTGTTTCTCCGAAATACGAACGACCCCGAACAATTCCGAAAAAGCCTCGTTCAAGACCGGAAGGGCTTCCCGGAACACCGGTTTCAGGTCTTTTACCTTTTGGAATTTCCTTATGGAATACCCGTATTTTTCCATGGCTCCTTTGGCTAACCGTTCCAGGGTAAGGTTCATTTCCTGCGGTACATGCACCTGGTATTCCACCCAGTCCACTTTTTTTGCCAGACCCAGTCGCTCCATATGGCTTATATAATACGAATAATTATACTGTGTGATGTACATATCCATCTGGTCAAAACCTTCAATGAGCATGCCCATTTTATCCATATCCGAAAAACCCAAAGGTCCAACGATCTCATTCATGTCAAGGAACCTGGCCCAATGGGCAACTTTATCGAATAGTGCGGCCGAGACCTCGTAATCGTCTATAAAATCAAAACGGGTAAAGCGCATTTGACGAACATCCATTTTGTAATTATAGGCATTGTTCAGGATGGCGGCTATTCTGCCGGCAATTACCCCGTCTTTATAGGCCAGGAACATTT
>Ga0334898_1004455_pt1 | contig 10409 bp, 9 predicted proteins | sample GraSluR3_MG_10_FD_207228 | JGI IMG/M metagenome (GOLD analysis project Ga0334898, IMG submission 207228) | Sludge microbial communities from methane-producing bioreactor in Wageningen University, Netherlands - Granular Sludge_3_08-R3 | ecosystem: Engineered > Bioreactor > Anaerobic > Unclassified... | reverse complement strand
GATGGCGACCGTGTAGAAAGCGAAGGAACGGCTTTGCCGGTCCAGAGCGATGAAGAGCGGAGTCGGAGGAGGTCTGTCCGATGGCGACCGTGTAGAAAGCGAAGGAACGGCTTTGCCGGTCCAGAGCGATGAAGAGCGGAGTCGGAGGACGTATGTTCGATGGCGACCGTGTAGAGAGGAGAAGTCAATGAAAAAAAGCAGACTGCTGCTGACCGCAGGAATCACTCTTGCGGTGCTGATAATTATTGTTGCCCTGTTCCTGCTCAGGATGAATGTCGGCAGGGACCTTGAAATTGTCACAGGCCCCGGGCTTGACTACAGCGGCGAAAGGGTCACGGTTCCGGTGGATACCACCGATGTACGATCCCTGCACTTTGCAGGAAGCTGGCAGATTCTGCTCAAGCGGGGATCGGGAACCCGGGGAGAACTGAGCCTGCCCGTAGAAGCTCGGGATATGCTCAGGATGAATAAAAAGGGGGATGTCCTTAACCTGAGTTTGGGAAAGAATTTTACTCCAGGAAAGGACATGCCTTTCCGGGCGGAGCTGGAACTTGAGAAATTGACAATGCTCAGGGTCGAGGGAGCGACGGACGCGGAAATACGTGACTTCAGGGGGGACGAGCTTGAGCTCATCTTTGACGGAGCTTCAAATATACGGGGAATCGGAATCAATGCGGAGACCCTCAGATTGAAGACCGCAGGGGCTTCGAACATCGATCTTTCCGACAGCAGTTTCGTAAATGCGGATCTCGATCTGGCGGGAGCATCCAATGTGGAACTTTATATGGATGGTGGTCGTTTAAGCGGAAAGATTGCGGGATTCGGTTCCGTGGAATACAGCGGCAGCATTTCTGAACAGACGGTTCGTACCGACGGTTTCGCCGCTGTCCACCGGCGTTAATCCTCTTCAGCCCCCTCTTCGTGAAACAGGAAGGCAAGTTCCGAGCCGATTTTGTCATAGTTTTCGGTGTTGTACTCCATCAGGCTGCGCAGGTGGATCATGCTTTCCGCGTCGATGCTGGAGAAGCGTATCCCGTATTTACTGTCTTCCTTGTGCACGATTTTTCCTTCCGTGTCGATGCTCAACTCGGAGTTGGAGAGGTGTATCAGCAGTCTAACCTGGGTGTCGATGGAGAAATCTACATCCGAGGAGAAGAGTGCGCCTTTCAGGGAGAGGTCGATTACCGATACCTCTATGCGCTTGTCGCCCAGGAGGATTTCTCCGGATGTCTGAAAACCTGTGCGGGAAAACCTTCTTTTATCCATAATAAACCTCTTCTTAAACTATGCGCTGTGAGACATACGCTGTCAATATTACAGCTGCAATTTCATTGCGCAAGATGCCTGCCAACGATAGTATATATATAGAACGCGGGAGGTAGTAATGCAAACTCTTGTTCACTTTTTTGTCGAATTCCGCGATTTGATGAGTAACCATGCCCTGTTTACCCTGGGAATGCTCCTGCTTGTCGGTTATTTCATCGGAAAACTCGCCTCCCTGTTCCGCCTGCCGGAAATTACAGGATTTATTGTCGCGGGTCTCATAATGGGAGAGACGGTCACCGGGATTGTTCCTCACCATATGGGACAGGACCTCAAAATCGTTACGGAAGTCGCCCTGGGGCTTATCGCCCTGACCATTGGCGGCGAGTTTTACTGGGTCAAGCTCAAGCGGGTAGGGAAGGAGGTGGTGATCATTACCATCGTTCAGCTCTTTGCATCCTTCGGAGCTGTGCTTGCTGGTATGATTCTTATGGGATTTGATTTGCCCTATGCCCTCATGCTGGGGGCTATAGCTTCGGCTACCGCTCCCGCTGCGACGGTGGCGATTGTCCAGTCCCTGAGGGCTTCGGGGCTATTCGTTGATTACCTGTACGGAGTGGTAGCCCTTGACGACGCCGGGGCGGTTATTCTTTTCGGTCTCAGTTTTGCCATGGCATCAGGACTGCTCGGTGTCTCCGGTGCCGATCATGGATCTGCACTTGTAATCGCTCATGCCCTTGGGGAGGTTTTTCTTTCCCTGGCCGTGGGGACTGTGGCGGGTTTTCTGATCCACCGCGTTACCAGAAAGAAGAGCAGTAACGAGATCATGATAATTACCCTGGGCTTTGTGTTTCTTGCCACCGCTGTTTCGGTTATCTTTGAACTTTCGCCTCTTCTGACGAACATGGCCGCCGGTGCTGTTATCATTAACCTGTCCCCATCCAATCACCGGATCTTCCGTATTCTTGAACCTCTTACTCCGCCAATATACGCCCTCTTCTTCGTTATAGCGGGAACGGAGCTGCAGCCTTCAATTCTGATGCAGACAAGGATACTTTTGCTGGGAGGAGGGTATATTCTCTTCCGGGCCATGGGTAAGTACTTTGGCGTTTATTTCGGAAGTCTTTTAGGGAGGGTCAGGGGTACAATCCGAACCTATCTGGGCTTCTGCATGCTGCCCCAGGCCGGGGTCGCCATCGGCCTGGTTCTCATGATTCAGGCCTCTCCCCTTGTTTCCTATCTGCAATCGGAGCAGATTGCCATTATCGACACCATGGTCAACATCATCCTGCTGTCGGTGTTTATTAATGAGCTTATCGGCCCGCCGATCTCAAAATACGCCCTGATCCGGGGCAACGAAATGGAGGCCTGATGGAACTGTACCAACTGACGGAGAAAAAATGCTGCAAGCTCGGACTGAAAGGAAAAACCAAGGATGAGGTTCTTCTCAGGCTTGCTGAGCTGGCGCATAAGAGCGAGAAGCTGAAAAACCTGACGCAGAAGGATATCTATGAAGCCCTGCGGAAGAGGGAGGAGCAGGGATCCACGGCCTTCGGCGGGGAGATCGCCATTCCCCATGCACGAATAGATGAGATGGACGAGTTCCTGGTCTTTTTTACCGTGGCACCTAAAGGGGTGGAGTTCGATGCCCTGGACAAAAAGAGGGTAAAGCTTATTTTTGTTATTCTCGGGCCTTCCACGGCGGTGAATGAGCACCTGCAGATTCTTGCGGCGATTTCACGCATCGCCGGTATTCAGTCGATCCGAAACGAGATACTGAAGGCCCCCACGGAGACGGCCATGTACGAAGCCTTTATCCGGCACAGCCGGGCGGCCGCGGCGGAAAAGAGCGGAAAGACACAGAAGATGAAACTCCTGATTCTTAATCTCTACCTGGAGGACTTCTTCTACAATGTACTGGAGTTCTTTATTGAGGAGGGCATAGAAGGGGCGACGATTATAGAGTCCTTCGGAATGGGACAGTTTATCTCCAATATACCCCTATTCGCCGATTTTATAGGGTTCATGAAGGCGGACAGAAACAGGAGCCGCACCATCATGGCTCTGGTTCCGGAGGATAAAATAAACGAAGTTCTTGAAGGAATCGAGGAGATCACAGGAGACATGGAAAAGAAGCAGGGTGCTATGGTCATGGTCCTGGACCTTGCCTTCCACAAGGGGAACATGAAGATGATGTAGCTCCGGGAGGTTTTAGAACAGCAGCATGATTGCGGAGATAAGGGTAGCTGTGAGAATGAAGGCTTTGTAACCCCGTTCCGGTATTTTACGGACAATCAGTATACCCGCTACTGCTCCCAGGGCAATTGCAGGAGCGAGAACAAGATTGAAACCGAGAGTTCTGGGGCTTATCGTCTCCCATATAAAAAGGTGAAGGGGAACCTTTATCAGATTGATAATAAAGAAGAACCAGGCTCTGGTGGCGATGTATTCATTTTTTGTGTGCCGCAACGATACAAAATAGAGGGTAAAAATAGGTCCGGCGGCATTGCCTATCATCGAGGTGAAACCGCCGATAAGGCCGATAATGATTGTTATATACCAGTGTTTTTTCGGATGAAAATGTTTGCCGCTTAGTTCACTGAGGACTGTCATTATCAGCAGGGAGAATACAACAGCGGCCAGTATTATTCTGAAATATTCATCCGCAATTATTTCTCCCACATACAGGGCCACAGCTACACCAAGCAGAGCCCAGAAAAGAATGGTAAAGAGGTGATTCCAGCGGACGGATTTGCGGAAATGGCTGATGGCGAAAATATCAGCCATGATGAGAAAGGGCATAAGGACTCCGGTTGACGCTTTCCCTCCGAAAATTGCTGCAAGAATCGCAACAGAGAGCAGATTAATACCCACAATACCTGTCTTGTTTGCGCCGATACCGGCAACTGCAATGATCGCCAGCAGCCACTGCCAGAAGTCAAGATTAAAAGATTGCAGGAATTCAAGCATCGGGTCCATCCGCCTTTTTGGTGAAAAGTATCTCTGAACCCTAGGCAATCGCCGGGGGCCTGTCAAGCCGCATCTCTGCACCTTTTTTACAGCTTTCAAAAAAAAGTACAAGCAAATGGGTCTGACAAATGATAATCTGTTTCACTAATGAATACAGTACAGCTTACCATGCTCCGGGAGGGGATCGAAGAGGTCCGAAGGGTCCCCAGAGGAACAAACCTGCTTGAAGCTCTGCAGGGTTTTGATGATTTTGATTTTGACGCTCCCTGTGGTGGTATGGGCACCTGCGGCAAATGCAAGGTTCTTGTGGACGGCGATGTGTCGGCCCCGGAGGCACATGAACAGCGCTTTTTGTCTCCCATGGCTCTGGAAAAGGGTGAACGCCTGGCCTGTATGGTCACGCTCCGGGGAGACTGCCTTGTTACTCCTCTTTTCAGCTCTTACGGGGCGTCCATTGTCAGCGATCACGCCGTTTATGAAGGACCGGTGGATCCTCCTTTCCAGTCCGTAAGTATTGATTATCCTGTACCATCCCTCGAGGACCAGCGCAGCGATGCGACCCGGATTTCCGAAGCTCTGACCCGCGCCCTGAAGGGTTCTGAACAGTTCCAGTCTGGGAGGCTGCCCCTTCATCTGCTCAGCCGGCTTCCCGGGCTGGAGGGCGATACGAGCAGAAGCCTGACTATCTTCATCCTTGACGGCCTTCCCTGGGCTGTGCTTCCCGGGAAGGCCGGGTCCGGTTACGGGGTTGCGGTGGATATCGGAACCACCACGGTGGTGGCCTATCTGGTAGATCTGGGGTCCGGAAAAGTCGAGAGGATCGTTTCTGGACTGAATCTGCAGAAGTCCTGGGGAGGAGATGTAATCTCCAGGGTGCAGGCCGCAATAGATTCTGGTCCCGAGCCCCTGCAGGGGGCGATTGCCAACCAGCTTTCCCGTATGATCTACCGGCTGGTGGAGGAGGCGGACATCCTCTGGGAAGATCTTCGGGGGGTATCCATTGCGGGTAATACGGTAATGATGCACCTTTTCGCCGGGATAGATCCCCGTAACATCGCAGTAGCTCCCTTTATTCCGGCCTTTACAGAGATGAGGATCGAGTCCAGTGCTCTTCTTCTGCCCAGGCTGCCGGTCACGATCCCTCTGATCCTGCTGCCTTCAATTTCCGGTTTTATCGGGGCGGATATCCTGGCAGGCATGCTGGCCACGGGAATTCGGGAACAGGACAGACCTGCCATGCTCATAGATATCGGTACCAACGGAGAAATCGTTCTTGGAGATCGGAGAAGGACTGTCGCCTGTTCCACCGCCGCGGGACCAGCCTTTGAAGGGGCCACTATCTCCTGCGGACTGGGGGGAATCCCAGGGGCGATCAACAGGGTGTTCCTCTCCCAGGAGGAGGAACTGAAGCTGACCACCATCGCGGAGGAGGCTCCCTTGGGGATTTGTGGTTCCGGTATTATCGACCTGATGGCCCTCCTGGTACAGACAGGCCTTGTGGACGAGACGGGCAGGCTGTTGCCGCCGGATGAGCTGCCAGGGGATGTTCCGGAGGAACTGCGGAGCCGCGTCAGGGATGAGGGCTTCTTTATCGCCTTCCATCGGGACGGGCACGACCTGCTCTTTACCCCGAAGGATGTGCGGGAGGTCCAGCTGGCAAAGGCCGCCGTGGCCGCGGGTATCGAGGTTCTTCTCGCGGAGTACGGTACCGGCGTCGAAGAAATCCACCGGGTGTACCTGGCCGGCGGCTTCGGCAGTTTTATCGATGTAAAAAGCGCTGTGGCAATAGGGCTTCTTCCCGGGGCTTTGATAGCGCAAATTGTTCCGGCGGGTAATACCGCGGGTGCGGGGGCAGTACGGGTGCTCCTGTCGTCCCGGGATTTTTCCCATGCCCAGGAACTCGCGGCCCAGGTGGATTATGTGGAGCTTTCGGCGAGTATGAGTTTTCAGGAGAAGTACGTGGAGCAGATGTTCTTTTCCCGGAGCTGAAAACTTGCTATAGTAATCCCTGATCATGAATTCCGGCATAAACGAACTGAACAGAGAACAGGCCAGGCGTCTCGCCGAGGTTTACGCCAAGGCGACGGGCTGCGGCTGCTCGGTAATAGACAATACCGGGGATACCTTGTACCCCGGAGACATCTGCAGGTTCTGTTCTGCCCTGCAGCCACTTCTCGAGGAACGCCTCAACTGCCGACAGGTGCATCTCTGGGGCGGGTACCAGGCTGAACGCTTCGGAGGAAAATACATCTATTTCTGTCCAGTCTCCCTGGTCCATTGGGCCTCGCCGATTATAATTGATGGAATCATGCAAGGGGTTCTTGTCGGGGGTCCGGTACTGATGATTGAGCCGGAAGAGGTCCTGGATGAGCTGACCCGAAAATACGGGATCACCCAGGGGCTCGATTCGATCCTGGCGGAGCTCAGAATGGTCAAGCAGGTCTCTCCGGACAGGGTAACCGCCCTGAGTGAGCTTCTGGCCGTATCCGCGGAACATCTCTCTTTTCAGGGAGACTCCCGCTTTCTCGTATCCACCGAGGCTCTGGAACAGCAGTCGAAGATCAGCGAGTACATTCAGTACATCAAGGACATGGAAGATGAGGAGTCCCACAGCTACCCCTTCGACAAGGAGCGGGAACTCCTCCGGTTGATTGCCCAGGGAGACAAAAAAGGTTCCCAGCGTCTATTGAACGAGATTCTTGGAAGTGTCTTCTTCTCCGCCGGGAGGAATTTTGAGGTGGTCAAGTCCCGGGTTCTGGAGCTGGTGGTACTCTTGTCCCGGGCTGCAGTCGAAGGGGGAGCAGAGGTGGAACAGGTTTTCGGTCTCAACCTCAAATATCTGCGGCAGATCCACAACTTCAGCTCTGTCGATGATCTGGCGGCCTGGCTTTCCCGGATCATGCTGCGTTTTACCGATTTCGTCTTTGATCTGCGGGAGGTCAAGCATGCCGACGCCATTTACCGGGCGGTCCAGTATGTGCATCAGAACTTCGCTGAAAAGATAACCCTGGATGCCGTTGCCAGGGAGGTCTATCTGTCTCCCGCCTACTTCTCCAAGGTTTTCAAGGATGAACTCAAGGTGAGTTTCAACAATTATCTTAACCGGTACAGAATAGACAAGGCCAGGGACATTCTCCGCAACACCAGCATAGCCCTGGTTGATGTTGCCGCCATGGTCGGATACGAGGACCAATCCTATTTTTCCAAGGTGTTCAAAAAGATCGCCGGAGTAACCCCCGGCAGGTACCGGGAGTCCCGGGGCAGAGTTGCGGGAGAAACCCAGGAGATACATTAGAATATTTGTAAGGTATAATTCCGATTTTTTTGGTAAAATACTAGAAAGAGTCAAAAGAAAATTCAAAAAGAATCCATTTTTTTCAATACGAAGGTGCAAAGGCATTGGATAATATCGTACACATACGAAAGGAGAACGGAATGGCTGACTGGAATGAAATCTCTGAAATGCTGCAGAAGGGAAAGGCCAAAGATGTTGCGGATCTCTGCCAGAAAGCGCTGGATGAAGGTTCCAGTGCCAGGGAGATACTGAATGAAGGCCTGATGCTGGGAATGGGCATCGTCGGTGAGCGTTTTAAAAAGAATGAGGTATACGTCCCTGAGGTTCTTATAGCCGCCCGGGCAATGAACGCCGGTATCGAGGTCCTTAAACCCCATATGATCGCCGGGCCGGGGGACCGGAAGGGCAAGGTTGTACTGGGAACGGTAAAAGGCGACCTTCACGATATCGGAAAAAACCTGGTCAAAATAATGATGGAGGGCAAAGGCCTCGAGGTTGTAGACCTGGGGGCTGATGTGGCGACCGAAAAGTTCGTAAGCGTCGCAAAGGAGGAGGGGGCCCAGATAATAGCCTGCTCCGCGCTTCTGACTACAACCATGACTGAAATGGAGAATGTAGTAAAAGCGGTTAAAGAGGCTGGAATGCGGAATTCAATTACCATAATGGTTGGGGGGGCCCCGGTTACCCAGAATTTCTGTGAGTCCATAGGCGCGGATATCTACTCCGCCGATGCAACCTCCGCTGCCGAAGCTGCCGTTGCCGCCTGCGCCAGATAAAGCTTAACTGTGAACAATTTTTTGCCCGGTCCCAGGATCGGGCTTTTTTTATGGGGTCAGGTTGAACCGAGGCTGAAAATTCCAAGGATCGGAAAAAACTACAAGAGAAGCCGGCTCCCCTCCGGTAGGATGGGAATACACTGGAGAGAAGCTTAGCGAAGCGATAAGAATTGGAGGATCAATGACAGGTAAAGAGCGTATCTACGCGGTCATGAAGAATAACTACCCGGATACCGTCCCATGGGTTCCTTTCGCCGGTGTCCATGCCGGAAAACTGAAGGGCTATACTGCACGGGAGGTCTCCACGGAGGGGACAAAACTTCTTGAATCCCTGCTGGAGGTCAATAAAATCTATAAACCCGACGGGCAGCCGGTAATGTTCGATCTGCAGATTGAGGCTGAGATACTGGGTTGTGAACTGGTCTGGGCTGAAGACTCGCCTCCAACGGTCAAGACCCATCCTCTTGCGGATACCGACGAGATTCCCGATACCATACCCGCTCCCACGGATGGCCGACTGGCCCTTGAACTTGAGACCATGAAGCAAATGAAGCAGCGGGTGGGGGAGACCACCGCTCTCTACGGCCTTCTCTGCGGACCCTTTACCCTGGCGTCACACCTGCGGGGGACCAATATCTTCATGGATATGATCATGAATCCAGAGCATGTCCACCGGTTGCTGGAGTATACCAACAGGGTAGCCAAGGCCCTGGCGGGGTATTTTATCGATGCCGGAATGGACGTTATCGCCGCGGTGGATCCCCTCATCTCGCAGATCTCTCCGGACCATTTTGCCGAGTTCATGGAAAAACCCTTTACCGAGCTTTTCGACTACATCCGTGAACGGGGGGCCTTTTCGTCGTTCTTTGTCTGCGGAAACGCCACGAACAATATCGAACCCATGTGCCGTACAAAGCCGGACAATATCTCCGTGGACGAGAATGTAAACCTTGCTAGGGCCAAAGAGATCACAGACAGGTACAATCTCGTTCTTGCCGGCAACATTCCGCTTACTTCGGTCATGCTCTTCGGCAATCAGCAGGATAACATGAAAACCGTTATCGACCTGATGGACTCCGTCTCCCACGATAACCTGATAATTTCCCCAGGCTGCGATATGCCCTATGCAACCCCTATCGAGAACACCATTGCCGCTGAACAGGCTGTCCATAATACGGAGGCCATCCGAACCATGGTTGCCAACTACACCAAGGAGGACCTGGTATTCGGGGGAGAGCTGCCGGATTATCCGAATCTGGAAAGGCCCCTTATCGAGGTATTTACCCTGGATTCCGCCACCTGTGCCGCCTGTACCTACATGATGGCCTCCGCACTGGATGCGAAGGAACATTACGGGGACAGAATCGATGTGGTGGAATACAAGTATACCGTTCCTGAGAATATCGCCCGCTGCGGTGCCATGGGCGTCAGGCAGCTTCCCAGTATCTATATCAACGGCGAGCTCAAGTACTCCTCAATAATCCCCAGCCGGGATGAGCTCTTCCGGGAAATAGAGGGCCTGCTGTAACAATGAAACCCGTCCCCCTCTACTTTATTGCCGGGTTTCTCGGTGCGGGCAAGACTACCGTTCTGAACAGTCTGCTGGAAAGCCTTGACGGCCGTCGGGCGGGGCTTATTATCAACGAGTTCGGCTCCGTAGGTATAGATGCCTCCAGGGTACAGGACGCCCCGGGGGAGGTCTTCGAGCTGAACAACGGCCAGATCTTCTGCGCCTGTCTGGCGGCTCCCCTGGCATCCAGCCTGATCCAGCTTGCAGAAAAAGGGCCGGATCTCATCCTTGCCGAGTGCTCAGGTCTTTCGAAGCCTTCCACTCTCAGGGACATGGTTGAAGGAATCAGGAAAACCAGCGCCGGCAGAATTGAACTGGCAGGCCTCATAAGCATTGTCGACGGACCCCGCTACCCGATTCTCAGCCGGACCGTTCAAGCGGTCCGGGAGCAGGTGGCGTATGCCTCCGTGCTTGTCCTGAACAAGACCGACCTGATGACCTCGGAGCAGATCGCTTTCACAGAATCCCTGCTGCGGGAGCTGAGTCCGGATATTCCGGTACTTCCCGCGGCCGGCGGAAAGATCAGCCTGGCGGA
>Ga0334898_1004454_pt1 | contig 10412 bp, 11 predicted proteins | sample GraSluR3_MG_10_FD_207228 | JGI IMG/M metagenome (GOLD analysis project Ga0334898, IMG submission 207228) | Sludge microbial communities from methane-producing bioreactor in Wageningen University, Netherlands - Granular Sludge_3_08-R3 | ecosystem: Engineered > Bioreactor > Anaerobic >... | reverse complement strand
TCTCACCAAGAAAACTATGTTATTTTAAGTCAAAGTTTGCAGACGGTTGAGGATGAGTTTTCTTTCCATCTTATGGTCTGTCCAACTGAAGAATCCTCTTTGTATCCAACGATAATTCTTCCTTGGGCTTGGGGCAGCAAAAATGATGATAGCTATAAGTTTTTGTGTTGGATTGATTGAGGAAAGATTTTTGTCAATAATTTATCCTTGTTCAATAACTCTAGCAGGCAGTGGGAAGGACAACATCCTTCCCACTGTTAAAAATGAGTAACGAGGTAGTATTTGAATCAAACAGTTATCTTGCATTAACTTAGTACTGCTGAAGGAGCATTTTCTCCTGCCTGCCAAACCAATTGCTTTACAGAAGAAGCTTAAAGACTAGCAAGGAGTAAATGAACTATGCGTTTATTAGAGATTCCTTTCAACCACAAGCCTTTACACGATGGAATTCCTTTAATTATGGTTAGTCTTCTATTTCTCCTTACAGATATCCTTCCATCTGATACACTATTCATTATAGATGGCTTGGAGTGGCACTTGGATTGTTTGCTGGAGTACTTTTCCTTTACCCGATTATACGCAGCTTGTCAAAGAAATGAAAAGATGTCATTAATGTGTTTTCACAGCAGTAATCACAGATTGGGTTGGATTCATTTAGATAAGAGTCCAGAATACTTGTCAAAGATTTAACCGACACCTTTGCGTTTGGTTTTCGTTTTTGCGATTTTCTTGAACGTAAACGTTTACCTGCCATTTCTACTATTATCTATAAAGATTTTGCGCTAGATTTTTTATTTTTGGGGACATAGTGTAACGACCATCAAGATAATCCTTTTCCCATGATGCATCTTTTCTTACGTGTTCACTAAAATCAAATAATGAAAACAAAATTGAACTTCCCTGATGATCTTTATCAAGGAACCAGATTTGATCTCGCCGAAGCTCTTTATCTCGTAAAATTGTGGTGTCATGAGTTGTAAAAATGAGTTGAGCATGGTTTGGATTAGTTTTCTTGGATTGATACATAGCAATGATTTGCTTCATAAGCTCTGGGTGTAAACTTCTTTCTATTTCATCAATCACCATTAATGTCCCGTTTTTTAAAGATAACAATATGGGACCTATAAGGGAATAGATTCTTTTCGTACCTTGCGATTCTTCTGTGAGATCCAGGTAACAGGTTGATGTGGGTTTTACAGAATCCTTATCAAAAACTCTATGCCCCATCCGTGTTTTTGGGATACTTGGATTGTCTTCATGACCCTCAATAAGATCATTCTCTATGACTCTTTTAGTATTGTTTTTATTGTTAATAATGAAATCTAGAATAGCGTAAGGTACATTTTCTTCTTTAACCTCAATAGTAGATATTTTCAAATCCACCAATTCTATCATTCTTCTTACAGCCAATTGTTCTGGTCCATTCTTGCTTTCATCAAGTAACAATTTCGAAGTTGGATGAATATTTCTGCTTGGATCAATTTGAACATTTTTTATCCAATTGAAGATTTTGCTTGATGTCTCCCCATTTAAATAAGAAGCAACAGATAAAAAAGGGACATCTTTTCTTGTATTCTTTGCCAATTTCTTACCTTCTGGAAATTTTCTACCTATTTCGATTTCATCTTTATTTCGGGAAAAAAGTTTGGACTCTCTAGATGAGTATGATGCATATAGCCATTCAGAATGGATTCTCTTTTGATCCATGGAAATGCCGTAACGATATTGAATCGCTTCATGAACAAATACAATCTGAAATGTTGAAGGCTTATCTATAGTTTCTGTGTTAAACAAAAATGGGAGAATGTTTCTTTTTTGTTCTTCATTTTCATTGTTGTCCTGGGATGTAAGAATATAGCTCAAGAAAACATTCAAAGCTTTAATCAAGTTGCTCTTACCGGTAGCATTATATCCATATATAGCTGCAGATTTCAATACTCTTGTGCCGTTACATAGCTTAACTACATTGTCACTTTCGCTGGTTTTATCGTAGGACGCCACCATGCTTAGGACTACTTCATTTTTGAAAGAACGAAAATTTTCTACTAAAAACTCTAATAACATAATGACTCCTTTCTAGGTAGCATTGTATACCAAAAATGTTTTTTAACAACTTTTTTTGTGATTTTTTTACATTTATAACATTTTTAGTGCACATTTTTTTCTGCTGGACAAAGTTTCGTATTACAAGGAAACGGAGTTTTAGATCATACCACGCAGTTATACCGTGGAGAGGGGATACAAAAGCGAATTCATATCATTCGTTTGATTTACTAAACTTTCCAGTCATATTCTATAAATTGAGCTGTTTTTTGAGCTATCGTTCTGCTAAAAAGACGCTCAACCACATGCAAAGCACCATCAATTCCTGCAGATACTCCTGCAGTTGTGATAATTTTTCCATTGTCTATAAAACGCTCTCCAGCACGTACTTGGATAGAAGGATACTGCTCTTGTAGTGTTTTGGTAGCCCCAAACCATGTAGTCGCTTGAAGATCATCCAAAAGACCAATTTCAGCAAGTATGAAAGCACCCGTGCAAACAGAAAGAACAATTTGAGCTTTTTGCACTTGGTTGAGTATCCATTTGGCAATGCGAGGATCCTGGCTAGCAAGTTGTAGATTGCCCCCAGGAATCACCAAAATATCAGCCTGAGGAGAAGACTCTACGTCGTACGCTGCATGAAAGGTCATCCCTGTATGAGCATGGATATCATTTTTATCCGGGGCAACCAGGCTTACCTCAAAGGCAGGCTGTCCTGCTGCGTCCCTGGTGTCATGAAAGATTTCCAGTGGTCCACAAAAATCAAGGAGATACACTCCATCATACACTAAAATGAGTACTTTCATGTTGAAACTCCTGAAGATTCTCTACACTCTTTTTTCAAAGTTTTCAAGAGGAAGCACTGTAACTCTTGAATTTAGAGGATATTCCTGATGTCCAGGATAAATCACGAAAAGATGTTCAAGTGATAAATCTTCCAAGGCGATATGCATGGATCTGCTTAAGCGTGGAGCATCCATATATTTGAATTCTGCGGCATAGTTTTTACCTCCCTGCATCCAGAAAAGATCAACCTCTGCACCCCCCTGAGTGGACCAAAAATACACTTCATTGGCTTCCTTTTCTATGCATCGCACGACCTCTTCTAATGCAAAGCCTTCCCAGGAAGACCCAAGCTTTGGATGAGCATAAAGCTCTGCATGAGTTTTTATAGATTGAAGAGCATGGAAAATACCGCAATCGCGTAAATACAACTTGGGAGACTTGACTAAACGCTTGGAAGTATTGTTAAACCATGGCATAAGCAGTCTGATCATGAAAGTACTTTCCAATATATCAATGTACTTTTTAACAGTGACATCGGAAGCACCAAAGGATCGTCCAATTTCGCTGTAATTCAATATTTGTCCATGATAATGAGAGAGCATGGTCCAAAATCTTCGTAACGCGGTGGAAGGTATTTGTATGCCCAGCTGAGGGATATCCCTTTCCAAAAAGGTAGAGATATACTGAATCCTCCACATGTAGGACTGTTCATCATTCACTGCAAGGAAAGATTTGGGGTAACCTCCGCGGATCATTAGTTGATCCATTTGTTGAAAACCAACATCTTCAAGTGAAAACCCTGATAGATGATAGTAAGCTATTCTTCCGGCCAAGGTCTCAGAGCTTTGAGATATCAAGTCGCGAGATGCACTGCCCAGAATTAGGTATTGCTGTTCCAATTTCTGATCTACAAGATATCGCAGGAGTGGAAAGAGTTCAGTTTTTCGCTGAATTTCATCGATAACAATCCGTCCTTGCAGATTTTCCAAAGCAATTTGTGCCTGGTCCAATCGAGCTAAATCGCGCGGATTTTCCAAGTCAAAATAATGATCAAAGGGTATCTGATTGGCCAAGGTGGTTTTCCCACATTGTCTTGCCCCCAAAATAGCTACTACCGGAAATTGCTCGAGCAAGGATTCAATTTTTTGTAAATCATTTTTTCGTTGTATCATTTTTCTACCTTAAAATGATATTTTAATGAACTTTCGTGTAAATTCAAATAGTATCTTCGAGATTTCAAGAAACTAGCCACCGGAGTGCTTGGTTGAGCCACATCCATTGTGCTGTCTCAGTGCCATCGGTTACCCAGTTATTCGCTTGATCAAGCCCCATTTCTGGATGGATGGCAATTAACAAAGCAGATCCGCTACCATAGGTAATACTAGCAATACCTACTGTATTATTGGTGGAGTCCAGTGTGGCAATCACCGTGAAATTTTGACGATCATGTTCTTTGTATCACCTCTTCTATCGTCGAAAACCTAAAGTGACGCAAAACAAGTATATCATTTGAATCCGATTTTATCTAATTACTGAAGTACCATCATTAAATTGTGCCCCCCAGATACATATGGAATATTCTTGAAAAGTACCACCCAAAAACTTGGATAACAATACTCGCGTAGCCAACTATCTTGACAAATACCGGTCCTCGTCTTTCCAAAAGATGATTCGTCGTTTATAAAACTCCGGTAAAGCAGCGGAGAACTGTTCCGTAAGCCTTGATTTTATTATTTCTGACAACATCGCAACCTCCAATTCGTTGGAATTTTTAGTTCTAAGTTAGTTCCAAGATGGTTCCAAGTTTAGTTCCAAGTTAACGAGTGTACCACCGTGCCGACGAGGTTTTGCCCACGACATATATAGAATTGGCTTGCTTCAGTTCACGTACCAAAACTTTGATTTGATTGCGCGAATGACTCGGTAAAACTTGCTCCAACTCTTTAAATGGTGTTCCTTTCATGCCATTCTTGCGAATGTGTTTAATCAGAAGCTCTTTATTTGTATCACGGTCCAAACCGACAAGTCGCGTATGAGTGCCCGATTTATCAGTGATTTCATATAGACTTCGAGCCAAAACAAACTTGTTCCGGCTAACGTGTTCGACCAAGCCGCAAAGGGCAAGTATCTCCGCTATACGGCGGTTGCGTGGTGATTGTCTATCGAGGAAGTTCTCAAGTGTCACACCCGTTGGGAAACCACCAGGACTTTCAACTACAAGCCTGTTGCGGTATTGCCGAACGAACACGCTCCCGCTCAACTGATAGTTGCGATGGCTAACGGCGTTTAGTAAGACCTCTCGTACAACACGTTCATTAAAAGTAGGTATGTCAAAGACAAAAAGTCCCTCCTGATAGTGTTGTTTGTCATTTCGAAGGTTGATAAGTTCCCATAAACGATCATAGCAGGAAAAGAAGCCCACTCGAAACTCTTCACGCTGTTGTGCCGGACCCGAGGCATCCAAAGAACGGTACTCAAACACTATCTCAGATTGCGGCAGATACTTTCCGAGTGCGGAACGTGTTCCAAACAGCACCAAAGCAGCATAAGTCACGCCACCGTCTGAAAATGCCTCACAATCAACAAGCAACTGTTCTGTCGAGAGATTCTTAATACGGTTGTTTTCGCTCTTTTCGGCCCATATATTGCGAAAGGCGTTAATCGCTTTTCCATCCAAATCATTAACGGTCGCACCCTTACAGACGCTTCCAGAAAAATCAAATCCCGTTTCGGCGTAAATTCTTCGGCGCACGTCCTCTGGCATCGGTACGAGGCTATCGCCATCACGCCACCAAGCGACGCCGTCCACCAGAACTGGCAGACCCGAAGGGCGTCCCGCAACATCAAAGACGAGTACGCGCTTGCCGTGGTATTCTAAGATGTTAAAATCCACGCGGATGCGCAATTTGTCCATCAAGCCTTTACGAGTACGCTCCGGTTGCTCAAATGCACGACTTCCGATCACTTGGCGCGGACGTTTGTCACTAATGCCAAGTATAAGCTTCCCACCGCCCCAATTTGACAATGCACAACAGTAACGGGCAGCTTCATTTGAGTCAAACCGCATTTTTGCTTCCTTGAATTCAAATGTTCGCCTTCTGGTGCATTCAGCAGTTCATCAATTGTGTTATATCCTCGCATATTTATTCACCTCGATTAAGTTATCGCAATACATCGGCAAAAATGGCATAATTTTTCTTCACACCATCGTCTAAGTCTATCATCCTGAATTCTACCTATAAGTTAGGCATAACAATGCCCAATTGTTGATACAGTGTCTCTTGGAGCTTGGTGACTTCATTTAACAAGCATTTCTTTCCGTGCCATAAGGCCTTTTTCCATTTGTGCAGTTCAAACAGTACTCGTTTGGCCGAGTATTTTGGATCCACATTGCCCTTTTTCATTTTGTAAAGTAGATAGTTGTATATGATCATTTCCAAGAATAGGACAAAAAAGTATCCTTTCATTGTATCGCTTTGATGTACTCGAAGAGGAAGAGACCTGAGTTCGTTTTTACAACTGTCAAATACTTTTTCAACATGATCTCTCTGTCGGTATTGGTTTAAAAGAGTTTCTGCATCCCGAGGACTACTACTCAGAAGGATCGTAATACCCAAGGTTTGCACATGCTTGTCAATAGCATGGGTATTTCGGAGTACATGATAGACGTTCTTCTTTGGTTCCTTTTCCAGGGTTAAATAGGACTTCCACACGCCTGCCTGTTCCTTCCATATTTCCTTTTTATCTTGACCTTTAAGAAGACTATTCCAGTCTTTCTCTTGGAGGTTCTTTTGTGCTTCGAATAGTTCAATGGCAAAACTCTGTTCTTCTTTTTGTTTCCTTTCAGGATCCAAATAGATCGAGTAGTACAAAGGATAGGAGATGACTTCTTCTGGGGAGTCTTTTCCTTTTTTTTCTTTGGCCTCTTTTTCTTTCTCTTTCTCTTTTTTATCTGGACGTTGAAAGGGAAGAGTGGTGCTGCCGCTGGCTGCATAGTAGGGTTTCCCATTCACAAGAATCCAATGCGAAGAGCTCTCGAGTGTTTCTCGGTGTGTAGTGCGAATCATATCGTAGAGTTTTCGATGAATCTTGGACAGGGGAATAATAAAGGAGAGCTCTTGTTGGAGCATTTCCAGCAAGTGCTGCTCTTTGTAAAACCCTCGATCTAGGATAATAACTACAGAAGGAATGGAAAGCATGTGGATCTCTTCCACCATATTGTGAAGAGTTTTCACATCCTTCAGGGAGCCAGGATACACTTTGTAGTAGAGAGGAAGCTTTTGCTGTTGATTCACCAATAGTCCCATATTGATTTGTGGATAGGGGGAGTGGTCTTTGGAGTATCCATATTCCGCTTCTTCTAGATCCGACGATTGGGAAGCAAAACTGGTCAGATCAAATAGTAACGATTCCCCTTCATGATGAACGTGCTGGCTCCAGTGCAAAAAGAATCGCATGATCGAATCCAATTCATCTTTTCCAAGGCGCGTTAGGTGCTTGGAGATGGAGGCTGAATGAAACGAAGTAGACAACGGATAGAACGAGGGTAAATCTGATGTTTCGAGCCACGATTCCATATGACTGAAGGCTTGTCCATCACTCAGTAGTTTGTAGCCTACTGCTAATAGAAGAAAATGAGTCATGGATTCTGAGAAACATTTGAGAAGGATTTTCTTCAAATGAAGTTCTTCTACCAAGGCATGATACAAATAGGCGTCGCCGAAGTTCGTAAGCTGCTGAATTTTGGGGGGTTCAGAGATTGATTTCTTCTGAATTGCAGGAGGTTCTTTGGTGAGGTGATCCAAGTCTTCCTGGGGATGAATCTTCCGAATATACTTGCTGGTTTGCCATCGCTTTTTCGTACGGCAATTGTAATATTGGGTGATTTCATACAAGTACGCTTTGTCTTTGACCTTTTTCACTCGTAAAAAGGGTTCGTACTCTGTTACATCCTCGTTAAATTCAATTTGTTTTGGTGTTTGTGTTTTCATTATGCCTTTTGTTTGGGTATAATTGTTCCAATGTCAAGCTTTCTATATAGTTTAAATGAATTGCTGTAGAGAAGCTTTTTGAAAATTTTGCCTAATTATGGGGTGGAATCTAGGAAATTGACAGAAATGAATAGGACGATAAAACACAAAGGGGATAGTGAGGACATACCTTCCGCGTCTCCGGGTCTTAGAAGTCGTGATGATGGGGCTTCTTGCACTATTTGCTCCATCGGCTAGCTGTTTCTATGATACGGTAGTTTCCTTCAATATAACAGGGTTGGTAATAAATCTGGGGCCGAAACACCCAAACCACTACAAACACCAACAAAAAAAATTTTACAAATTCTTTTATTCTGTGCAAGTAGAATATCATTTTTTTCACATTTGTAGCTGCATGAATGGCGCTAATTATTTATCAAAGCTTTATAATGGGTGTCATTTTATTGATTCGTCCAGCAACCAAGGAGTGGTCATTCGGATAAAAAAAGGAGAGAGATTTCCTCACTGTTTTTTTTCTGAATGGGTATCAATTTTGTGCAATAAGGTAATATTATCAAACCCGGAGGATGATCTCCATGATTGAAAGATCTGCTCCAGAAAGAACTTTAACCAATTTGTTGGCGTCAACGAAATGGTTGGTCATTTTACACTGCTATAGATGGTCAGAAACTGTAATGGGGAGGTGTGGACAACGAAATGGAGATTCAGTTTAAACCGCAGATGTGGTCAGATTGGTCCGAAATGTGAGGTAGTATAAAACAAAAGAGAGGTTGAAAATCACAGGAATATTTCAACACTCAAAATACGTATCCATGTCATGTTTATGGGAAAAAAAATGCAAGCAGAATAAAAGCTTTTTGACCATAATTTATCAAACTTAAACCGTACCAATGCCAAGTTAAGGTAAAAAAATGCAGAAGCAAGAGTTATAAACGATGAATTTTTCTCCCCACTCGGTGAGGGTACACCATTTCACCTTCATTTCATCAGTATTTCTAAAAATGAATATTTGTAGAAATACCAGCTACTATTGACACAAGTTCAACATCTCAGTGTATAAAGCTACTTCCGCCAGCAGATACCCGTTAGGATGCTCCGTATAGGGGGGATTGCTATACGCAATAGGATCTTCGATCATTCGGTTAATCTCTTCATACATTCTGGTCAAAGAAGCGGTTGCCCGTTTCCATATGAAAAATGTATACAAAACGCTCTTTTTAAAAACTTACATACTGTTTGAAGAAATAGTAGTAGTCCTTTTTAGCCTAAAAACACACCGTGCAGATCCTAACAACACACCGTGCAGATCTTTTATCGCTAAAGCTAGAGCAATGCACTCCCATAATCCTAACAAAACAGCTCTTGTTTGATTCTTCTCTTGCGCGCTGCTCTATTTTAGTACTGTTGGATCGCAGTTTTTTTAAAATTCTTCTTTTGGAAGTTGTTTTTTAAATGCTTCTGATGCATCAATCAATCTGGGGTTGCCCTTATAATCGTCAACGACTACTTTCTGATTGTTTCTCATAGCCTCTCTATAAACTGTTTTTACTGCTTCTCTAAAACCTTTTAAAGATTGTTTTCAAATTCGCCAAGCTTCATATAATGACTCACCTCGCTTGAGTTTACTACGCTATTGTTGATAATAACTCTTAAACCCTCTCTCTGTCTTTATTGACAGAGAACAGGTTTGTATATACTAAAAAACGAAAAGATTTGGTTCAGACGATCGTACCACTTTTGTACTTCTGGTTTCATTGTTTTCTTCTTCTTGTTTGGGAGAGTCTTGTTTGATTTCGTCATATTGGGCCTTTCCCTCTTCTTCTTGATGATGAGATGGACATGATTCTTTATCTTTGCTTTGATTTTGTGTTTCGGTATTCTCTTCTACCGAGTGATCTATAAATTCTGTCAGTGTTTCTTGATTCTCATTTTCTTTGTGGAGATTCTGTTCCCCTTGTAAACGGGGTACCCTATTTTCTGTCGCCCCCGCCCGACAAGATTTTGTCCGCACCCTCTGATGGTCAAATTGGTTCGAAATATGCAGAAATGGGTACAACTAATTAACCACCCCCCTATTGTAGGGTTTTATGTCTACGTCACTTTTTTTCTTCTACCACAGCTAATGAGACTGGCTGAATGAAAAGATGGATTCGGTTGTCATTCCTTGAATTGAGTTTTCATATTGGTTGATTCTTGTATATCCATTCTGATGTTCAAAAAAAGTTGTAAAAGTTGTTGAAAGTCAGTAAGTATAGTAAAGTAATAGAATGACAGTGAATAGAAAACAAAACAAAAAGTGCAGTTCCCAAAATGGGCGGAGCACCACGCTTTTTTACAATTCACAATACCTCTTACCACCAAAAAACCATTGGCACAATAGAAAAGGGTTCAAAATGATTCAACAAAACTACGAAATGTAATTCAAGAAAAGGGGAAAGAAAATGAATACCTATAAGATTTTCCTTGGTCGAGTAGACCGAGGGAATCTCACCCTCAGTCCCTCAATGAACCGTACGTGATACTCTCGCATCATACGGCTCTAATTATCCTTAGTCATTACCGACTTAGCTTAACGAACAGAGTTCTTCCAGA
>Ga0334898_1004453_pt1 | contig 10417 bp, 4 predicted proteins | sample GraSluR3_MG_10_FD_207228 | JGI IMG/M metagenome (GOLD analysis project Ga0334898, IMG submission 207228) | Sludge microbial communities from methane-producing bioreactor in Wageningen University, Netherlands - Granular Sludge_3_08-R3 | ecosystem: Engineered > Bioreactor > Anaerobic > Unclassified... | reverse complement strand
ATATTAAAAAATAAAAATACATTCAACAATAAACCAAATATTAGGTAATATACGAACAAAATAAACAAAATAAATAATTATCCATCAGCAGGATTTTAGACAGTGCCTTCGTTGATGCTTAATTTGTATGTATCGACTATTAAGTAAGAGGTATGGGTATTCAAATAATATAAACTAAATAAATTAAATTTTTTTTAATGTTATATTATTTTATTTTCTCAATATGTAAGTTAATTCATATCAATAATACAACACACCAATATATGTTTTATTAATATTTAAGTATTACTCTTTAAGATTCATGAAAATTATTAAAATAATTATTTAGAAAAATAAATCTTTATTTTTAAAATTTAGTTAATAAAATAAGATATTAACTAAATTTAATCAAATAATTTAATAAAAAAATTCAATGAAAATATAGTTATATCGATAAAATTTTACTATAAAAATTATTAATAATAAAAAAGAAATACTTATAACTCTTTAGTTCATTATTAATTATTATGTATAATCCAATACCAGAAAATTTAAATGAAAAATTAAATTTTAAAAAGGAAAATATAAAAACAATCTACTTTGCAGGAGGTTGTTTTTGGGGAGTTGAATTATATATATCAAGAATTTTAGGAGTATGCAAAACTAAAGTTGGGTATGCAAATGGAAAAATTAAAAATCCTAGCTATGAAGAAGTATGTTCTTTAGATACAGAACACACAGAAGCTGTTGAAGTAAAATATGACTCAAGTATCTTAGATTTAAAAAATTTACTTGAAGAATTCTTTAAAATTATTGATCCAATAGCTATTAATAGACAAGGTCCAGATATTGGGGATCAATATAGAACAGGTATATATTACTTAAATGATGAAGATAAGGAACTTATTGAAGATTTTATTAAAAATAAACAAAATGATTTTAGTGAGAAAATAGCTACTGAAGTTTTACCACTTAAATGTTTTTATAAGGCAGAAGAATATCATCAAAAATACTTAGAGAAAAATCCTTTTGGATATTGCCATATTGATATGAGCGAATTACCAAATCAAGAAGAAAAACTTAAAGATTTAGATTATAGTGATAAACTAAAAAAATTATCTAATATAGAATACGATGTAACTCAAAATAATGGTACTGAAAGACCTTTTACTGGCAAATATAATGATTTTAATGAAAAAGGCCTTTACATAGACATTGTAAGTGGTGAACCTTTATTTTTATCTAGTGATAAGTTTAAATCAAATTGTGGTTGGCCTGCTTTTTCAAAGGCTATAGATGATAATATTATTAAAAAAGAAGATAATAGCTATGGAATGGATAGAATAGAAGTTAGAAGTAAAAGAGCTGATTCTCATTTAGGTCATCTTTTTGATGATGGGCCTAAAAAATTAGGAGGAAATCGATATTGTATTAATTCTGCTGCTTTAAAATTCATTCCATTTGAAAATCTAGAAAAAGAAGGTTATGGTGATTATATTGATTTATTTTAATTGATTTATTAAACAATATAAAAATATCCATAATTTAATAAGTTTAAGCTTTAATAATACTTAATTTCAAAGTTTAAAAAAAAAGAATTTAAACATGATTAATATCAGTAAATTCAGAAATTTCCCTTTTAAAGGTTCCTAAATCTTCAATATTTAAATCATGAACGTTTTTATGACCTGTAACTTTTGCAAAGTTTTTAAGTTCATTTAAAGAAACAGTTAAATAATTTTCGAGTCGTTCTACTGCTTTATCATCTTCAAATCTTTCTCTTAAATCCTTTTCTTGTGTTGTAACACCCATTGGGCATTGTCCAATATGACATTGTTTGTATTGTTGACAAGCACATGACATTAATGCAGCTGTTGCAATAGCTATTGCATCAGCACCCATAGCTAAAGCTTTTGCAAAATCTGCTGATAATCTAAGCCCACCAGTTATAACAAGATCAATATCACTATTATGTTCATCTAAAAATTTCCGAGCTCTATTTAATGCATAAATTGTTGGAATTGATGTTGAATCTTTAATTATTTGAGGACTTGAAGCAGTACCTCCACCTCTACCATCGATTGTAATAAAATCGGGTTTTGCAAATAAAATAAATTCCAGATCTCGCTCTAATTTACCTGGAGCTATTTTTACACCAATTGGTCTACCTTCAGATTTTTCTCTTAAATTTTCAACTACTTTTTTCAAATCTTCTTTTGAATTTATTTCTTCAAATTTTGAAGGGCTTTGAATATCCTGACCAACAGGCATATCTCTTAGCTCTGCTATTTCTCCAGTAACTTTTTCACCTGGTAAGTGTCCACCAAGACCTGGTTTAGTTCCTTGACCTATTTTAATTTCGATAGCATCAGCATTTTTTAAATTTTCATCATTTACAGAGTATTTATTTGGTACATATTCAAATATGTATTTATATGCAGATTCCATCTCTTCAGGTAAGATTCCACCTTCACCACTACAAATAGCTGTTTTAACTTTAGCACTTCCTTTTGATAAAGCTATTTTAACATCTCTAGATAATGCACCAAAAGACATATGAGAAATATAAACTGGGCTTTCAATTTCTAATGGTTTTTCTGCATTTTTACCTATAATAGTTTTTGTAGAAACTTCATCATAATCTAATGGCATAGGATCTAATTGATTAGCTAAAATTAAAATATCATCCCAACTTGGTAATTCAAATTCAGTTGCCATTGAAGAATCAATAGATTTACCAGTAGTACTTATCTTATGGATAGTATCCATTCCTCTATTATTCTCATCAGATAAGGCTAATTTTTTAGGATAAGCAAGTTTAGATTTTGGTCCAGATTTACTTTCTTTTTTATCAATTACTACAAAGTCTTGAATATCTTGTTTACAAGTAGGACATTCACTTAATTCTTCTAACTTACAATTTTCTTTTCTTTCATCAAAGATATGACCACAATTCTTACACCTATAAACTTTATAATCCTCGTTATCTTCTATAAGTTCATAATCATGTATATCTATAAGTTCAAAGTCTTCAATAGGATTTTTACAAACTGGACAATAATCTATTTCCTCTAGTTTTTTACCTTCTTCTCTCTCATCAAAGATATGACCACAATGTTTACACCTATAAACTTTATAATCTTCATTATCCTCTATAAGTTCATAGTCATCTGTTGTTTCAACAAGTTCAAAGTCTTCAATAGGATTTTTACAAACTGGACATTCACTTAACTCTTCTAATTTTTTACCTTCCATTTCTTCATCAAATACATGGCCACAATGAGTACATCTATAAACTTTAAATTCTCCCCTATCTTCTACAAGTTTATATTCATCCATATTCACTCTTTTTAGATTTTTGGTTTCTATTAATTCAAAGTCTTCAATAGGATTTTTACAAACTGGACATTCACTTAACTCTTCTAATTTTTTACCTTCCATTTCTTCATCAAAGATATGACCACAATGTTTACACCTATAAACTTTATAATCTCCTTTATCTTCTATAAGTTCATATTCATCTACTTTAGAAGGTTTGTATTTTACAATTTCAAAGTCTTCAATAGGATTTTCACAAATAGGACAGTGTTCCAGTTCTTCTAATTTTTTTCCTTCCATTTTTTCATCAAAGATATGACCACAATGTTTACACCTATAAACTTTATAATCTCCTTTATCTTCTATAAGTTCATAGTCATCTATCGGTTGAAAATCTTCTGATTTTACTTTTTCAAAGTCTTCAATAGGATTTTCACAAACTGGACAGTGTTCAAATTCACTTATTTTTTTACCTTCCATATCTTCATCAAAAATATGGCCACAATGTTTACATTTATATATCATATTCTCACCTAAATAAAATTAAATAGTCATTACAAAAGTTTAACATTATGATGTATCTTTATTTTAATATAAATCTGTTTTTATTTTAATTAAAATAAAAAATTTTAAGTTAATAAACTAACTTTACCATTAGGTTTATTTGTAGAATTTTCCATAATTACTTGTTGATCTTTTATGATTTGAACTGTTAAATTTTTATCAGATTCATCATTTTTATAAACAGTGGCTGTAACATTTTCCCATGGACCTCCATGTATAAAAATTAATTCATTTCCACTTCCACTTTTACTAAATGAATTATCAACTATACCCATTTCTCCATACCAAGATCCATTGTAAATAACTTTTACTTGGAAAGGATTTGTAGATTGAACTAGAGAACTTTTATTTGTTGTAATTATTTCAGAATCATGGGCATTTAAGTTCATAGATAATGTATAGATTAAATTAAATGTAAAAACAATAATTAATAATAAAAAAACTGCAAAGATAATTTTTTTTCCTTGTGAAAAGTTTTCCCACTTAGAAAAAATATCATTTCTTTTTTTGACTTTTTTATTTGAATCAAGAGGGTATTTACAATCTAAACAATACTTACTCTTATCATCATTTTCATAAGTGCATCTTGGACATCTAACCATAATTAACTCCTATAAAAAATATAATTGTTATATAATTTTTTATTATATGGTATATATATTTAACTTAAAAAATGTATTTTTAATGGAAATATTCATAAATATTTTTAGCAACTTTTTGATTCATTCCTTTAACATTAGCTATTTCATCAATATTTGCATTTTTTATATTTTCAAAATTTTCAAAATATTTTAAAAGATTAATTTTTCTAATTTTCCCTACTCCCTTAATCTCATCAAGTGAAGATTCTTGAATTTTTTTACTTCTAAGTTTTCTATGATATGTAACAGCAAATCTATGTGATTCATCACGAACTTGTTGAAGTAGGTGTAATGCTTTGTTATTTTCAGGAATGATAATTGGTTTTGAAGAGTTAGGAAGAAAAATTTCTTCAAATTCTTTTGCAAGACCAATAATAGGAATGTCTAATAAATCTAATTCCTTTAAAACACTACATGCAATGTTTAATTGTCCTTTTCCACCATCGATTAATATTAAATCTGGTTTTTCATCACTTTCAATACCTTTAAATCTTCTATTCAATAGCTCTCTCATCATTCCATAATCATTAGGTCCTGGAGTTTCTAATTTAAATCTTTTATATTTTTTTTTATTAGCTTTTCCATCTTTAAAAGATACTTTAGATCCAACTGCTAATTTACCAGAAATATTACTTACATCATAACCTTCAATAACTCTTGGAAGATTATCTAGTTTTAAATATTTTTTAAGTTCAATTAAGGAATTTTCTAATTTGTTTTTTTGATTTTTAATTATATCTGCATTTTTTTGAGCCATTCTTATAAGTCTAAGTTTAGTACCTTTTTCTGGAACCTTAATTGAAACTTTAGTTCCTTTTAAATCACTTAACCAATCGATGATTAATTCTTCATCTTTTACTTTATCTTCTAAAATAATTTGTTTTGGAATATGTCTATTATAACCATAGTATTGTTGTATAAATGCATATAATACTTCACTTAAATCTTGGTTATTTGTACCAGACATTAAAAAGTCATCTTTACCTATAATTTTTCCATCACGAACAGGTAAAACAATTATTATCACATTATCTTTATCTTTTGCACTAGCTATTATATCTTGATCTAATTCTTCATCAGCAAGTTCAACGAATTGTTTTTCCATTATTTCTTCAATAGATAAAATTTGATCTCTTAATACAGCAGCTTTTTCATAATTTTGATTATTTGAGGATTCTTTCATTTCTTTTTTAAGATTTTTTAAAATTACAGAATATTTTCCCTGAAAAAATAAATCAATTTTTTTTATAATTTCATTGTAATTCTCTCTAGATATTTCCTCATCACATGGAGCATAACATAAATTAATTTGACTATTTAAACATGGACCATCCATATTTTTACAAGTTCGGATTTTAAATAAAGATTTTAAAAATTTAACTGTTTTTCTAACAGATGTAACATCAGTAAAAGGCCCATAATAAGTACCGTTTTTAGTAATATTACGAGTAATTAAAATTCTTGGGTATGTTTCATTAGTTATTTTAACATAAGGATATCTTTTATCATCTTTGAGGCGAATATTGTATTTAGGTCTGTGTTTTTTAATTAAATTAGCTTCTAAAATTAGTGCTTCTTTTTCAGATTGAGTAATTATATATTCTAAGCTATCATAATTATTCATTAAAACTTGTGTTTTAGGTGAATCAAGTTTTTCTTTAAAATAAGATTTTACACGTTTTATTAATGACTTAGCCTTTCCGATATAGATGATCTTATCATTAATATCCTTCATAATATAAATACCAGGTTTATTTGGTAAATTATCAGGAGATTTAACTTTTTCAGACATAATATCTATTTTAAGCTGATTTTATCTCCAGATACAAGAACTTTATTCTCAGCAAGCATAGAATCTACAATTTGATTAATTTTACTAGCTGCTTTTTTAGAAGTAGATTTAAAACCAAAATTATGTGCTACTTCTTTTGCTAAAGATTTACTATCAAGTTCTTGTTTAAATTTTAAAACTGTTTCAATATTCTTTTCTATTTCTTCAGAAGAAATTAAATCAATATTAGGTTTATTCCTTTTTCTAACAAAGATTTCATGATTATTAGAATCATAAATAAAATTATCAATTAAAACAATATTTTCACTAGATTCTGCTTTTTCAACACCATCATTAACAGCTTTTTTGAATTTTGCACTTATCCTTTTAGTACCAGATGATTCTTTAAGTCTTTTTGTAAGTTCATCTATATGTATTGGTCCTTCAATTTTTACAATATCTGTAATTGAACTAGATAAGTCCATTGAATAAATATCTTTATCTTTTAAATCAATATCATGAGCTATTTGATAATCAACAATATGATTTTTAAGAGAACTACCTTTTTTTGGAAGTTTCTTATCATCAAAAGTTTTTAATTTATTTTGTGCTCTAAATCTATCTTTTTCTAGGTTTTCATAGCTTTTACTAACTTGACCAATAATATCTTCTAAACTATTTGCTTTTAAATCTTTATTTACAGGGTTTATAGTATTATTTTCTAAAATTAATTTTGCATTTTGAGTTCTATCAATTGTTTGAACCATTTCAGATGGTGTAGGATTTTCTATTTCATTTAAAGATTTTTTAATATATTTAAAATCTTTTTTAAAGTTAGATAATGATTCAAAAGGTGATTTTTCATCTTCATTATAATACAAAGAATTTTTTTTAAGTGGATTATCAATACCACTTACACCTTCATAAGATTCATCTTCTTGAAAATTATTAGAAATATCATTATTTATCTCAGAGAGTATAGATGTATCATGTTCAATATCATCATTTTCACTAAGACCATCATCAGGTACAAAATTATCTTCTAAATTTTGATAATCTTCATTAACACTAATAGTTTCTATATCTGTAGAATTATTTTCCTTTTCTTTATTATCATTATCTAAACTATCTTTTAAACTAATCTCATTATTTTCATTATTTTTAAAAGTAGAAGAACTAGCTATTGAATGTAAGTCATATTCATCATCATAATTTGAAGAGCTAGCTATCGAATGTAAATCATCACCATTATCATTACTTAGTTTTGGTTTAAATTTAACCTTAGAGAACAAAGATTTATTCTCTTCTTCTTCAATATTTTCTCTTGGAATATTTTTTTTATTTTGAGATTCGCTAGTTTGAGTTAAACCATTTATTAATGAACTAACAAAACTTTTAGAACTACTTTCTGATTTTCTAGAATTATTAATTGGTTTTGGTCTTTGAATCTCTTTATTTTCTTCTTCTTTTTTAATAAGTGAACTGATTATAGGATTTTCATCTATAGCTGTATCTATCTCAACATATTCATCATAGCTATCTTCACTATTATTATTAATACCAAAAGTATCGATCTCAATTATCTCATCATTATCTTTTATTTTTGAAACATCAGTTGTTTCAATTTTAGAATCATATAAAACATCTTTATTTAAAGTAGAAACATCAATAACTTTTTCTAAATCTGATTTTTTAGAATTTAAATTTTCTGCTTTAATAGTTGAATCAGGATCAATAACAGTAGTATCCACTTTATTATCTTCTTCAAGAATCGAAGAATCAGAATCAATAACAGTAGTATCCACGTTAGTATTTTCTTCAAGAATCGAAGAATCAGAATCAATAACAGTAGTATCCACGTTAGTATTTTCTTCAAGAATCGAAGAATCAGGATCAATAACAGTAGTATCCACGTTAGTATTTTCTTCAAGAATCGAAGAATCAGGATCAATAACAGTAGTATCTGAATTATCACTATCTAAATCATTAGACTTTTCTTCTAATTCTTTTTTCTTAGCAAGTTCTAATTCTTTAGCTCTTTTTTGAGCATCTATTTTAAGTTTTTCAGCTAATTGTTTAGCTTCTTCAGATTTTTTTAACTCTTCTTGATTTGCTTGTTTTTTTGCATCTTCAATAGCTTTAAGTAATTTAGATTGAGTTAAATCCCTATTTCTATACCAATCTGTAGACCATAATCTATTTAATTTCCAACCTAAGCCATTTAAAACTTGTTCTCTAAGTCTATCTCTATCACGAGCAACTTTACTACTTGAATACATTTTACCATCTGTAATAATTCCAAGTATGTATTTTCCAGGATTTTCATGATCAACAATAGCTAAATCTACTCTAAAACCAGCACAACCTATTTGTTTATGAACAGTATAATTTTTTTCTCTTAAAAAATTAGCTATTGCATCTTCAAAAGGTTCATCAGCTATTTCTTCATTAATATGAGTACCTATTGTAATGTTCTCTGCATATTGTAAAAATTCTTTTAATGATTTAACACCAAAAGGAGGATTTGCAGTTAATTTAATATCATGAGATTTAAAATTAGAGAAAACAACACATTTTTCCCTAGCTCTTGTTACAAGAACATTCAATCTTCTTTCCCCACCATCTTGGTTTAATGGACCAAAATTCAAAGACATCTTACGATTTGAATCAAATCCATAACCAATACTAATTAAAATAACATCTCTTTCATCACCTTGAATTGTTTCAAGGTTTTTAACAAAGAATTTTTCATCAAGCTTATCTGAAAATAATGGTTCAAGTTCTGGTCTGTTTTTTCTTACAAGTTCTAATTCTTCTAAAACTGCATTTTTTTGTGCAACAGAAAATGTTCCAACTCCTAAGCTTTTTGTATCACCATATTTATCAAAATGATTGAATATTTCTTTAACAACATCACGAGCTTCCTGTTTATTTACAGATCCTGAACCTCTATCATAGACTGTATCTGGATTATAATTAAATTTAAGACCAAGTTCTGGATCATTAGAAGATGGAGATGGATAAACAAGTAATTCATCATCATAGAATTCTTTATTTGAAACAGCTATTAAAGATTCATGACGACTTCTATAATGCCATTTTAACATTTTAACAGGAAAAGACAACTTACAAAGATGTAATATACTCTCCATATCTAATGAAGATGCTACTTCTTCCCCACTTTCACCTGCAGCTATTTGATCAAAAAATGATGTTGGAGGTAACTGTTGAGTATCACCCATAACAACAGCAGTTTTTCCTCTCATAAATGCACCTAAAGCATCTTCTGGTTTTACCTGACTTGCTTCATCAAAAATAACAACATCAAATTGTAAATTATCATTAGTTGGATCTAAATACTGAGCAATTGATAATGGACTCATCATAAAACAAGGCTTAATTTGCTTTATCATACCACCAGCCTTTTCAAGTAAGGCTCTAACAGGTAAGTGCCCACTTTTTCTTGTAAATTCCCCTGCAAGAATCTTTGCTTCTGGATTATCTGTTCCACCATAAATTTTAGGAATATTTTTATTTAATTTTTGGAAAATTCTTTTTCTATTTAATTCAATTATTCTTTTATCTAGCTCTTTAAAATCTTTAATCCTATTTTCATGAAGTTCTCCAATAAATTTAGCAAGCTCTTGATTTTCTACAAATATCAAGTTTAATAATGAATCAGCAAAGTTTCCAAGAACTAAATATCTAACATCATCAACTTTTATATTCCTTTTTTCAATTGTTTCAATAAAATCACTAGACAAAGTATTTTTTAATGAATTTTTAGTGTTTAAATATTGACTCCATAAATGAAGACTTGATAGTTGTCCTTTCCAATTATTTAATTGATTTCTCCACTCATCAATTGTAACATCAGAACTTTCTTTTTTAAATATTAATTTACTTCTAGGATTTAATTTAGATTCTAATTTACTTAATTGATTTTTAAATTCATTACCACTATTAATATAATCAGCTAAATCAGATTTAGGATTAATATTAAAGAGATTTTTTGAAAGTAAATTTATAGTAATTTGTGAGAAGGTTCCATCACTTAATAATTGATTAAATTTTCTCATCCAATTTGAAATATTTTTTAAATCATCAATTGAAGCATTCAAATGCCAATAATTTCCAAAATAAC
>Ga0334898_1004445_pt1 | contig 10441 bp, 20 predicted proteins | sample GraSluR3_MG_10_FD_207228 | JGI IMG/M metagenome (GOLD analysis project Ga0334898, IMG submission 207228) | Sludge microbial communities from methane-producing bioreactor in Wageningen University, Netherlands - Granular Sludge_3_08-R3 | ecosystem: Engineered > Bioreactor > Anaerobic >... | reverse complement strand
GATTTACTAAAATAGAAATAGCATAGATAATATTTTATTATGTCTGAATATCTGCCTGGAGGTGTAGGACTGTGAAAACTGGAATTTTAGGGAAAAAAATTGGTATAACCAATATATTTTTAGAAAACGGTGATGCTGTTGGTGTTACAGTATTAATGGCCGGACCCTGTACAGTTGTAAATAAAAGAGAAGTGAAGAGCGATCAATATAACGCTTTACAGCTTGGTTTCATTACAATTGATGATAAAAAAAATAAAGTAAATAAACCATTAAAAGGATATTACGAAAAGCAAAAAGTGAAACCTTTTAAACATGTTAAAGAGTTTAAATATAAAGATATTGACCAATACGATGTTGGAAGCGAGATTAAAGTGGATTTGTTTAAGGAAGGAGAAAAAGTAAATGTTACTGGTTTTAGTAAAGGACGTGGCTTTGCTGGTTCCATAAAACGTCACAATTTCTCTGGTGGTCCGAAAACTCATGGTCAAAAAGATTATTACCGTGCTACCGGTTCCATTGGTGCTACTGATGCTGCAAGAGTTTTTAAAGGAAAAAAATTGCCGGGCAGAATGGGTAATAAAAAAGTTAAAATAAGAAATATTGAAATTGTTAAGATTGACTTGGACAGGAATCTACTTTTATTAAAAGGCTCCATTCCCGGTCCTAATAATGCTCTTGTAGCGGTCGAAAAAGTATCCTAAAAAGTTTGTGAACTTATCTTTGTAGGAAGGAGAGTAGCGGTATGGTTGACATGAATGTTCATAGTGTCGAAGGCGAAAAAATTGGTGAAATAAAGTTAAATGATGATATGTTTAATGCAAATATAAATAAACATATTGTTCATCAAATTGTAAAGAGGTATCTTGCTGAAAAAAGAAGAGGAACCGCTTCAACGAAAGGTAGAAGTGAAGTAAGAGGTGGAGGAAAAAAGCCATGGAAACAAAAGGGAACTGGAAGAGCTAGGGCTGGAACAATCCGTTCACCTCTCTGGGTAGGAGGTGGAGTCATTTTTGGTCCGGAGAATAGGGATTACGGATACTCCATACCCAGGAAGATGAGGTTGGTTGCTCTAAAATCTGTTTTATCAAGCAAAGTAAAGAATAATGATTTAATAGTATTAGATAAATTAGAGCTCAAAGATGGCAAAACCAAAGATATAACAAATATCTTGGATAAATTTAACTTAAATAACGATAAAATAATTATTGTGATTGACAAGGAAAATGATGAGATTAAAAGGGCTGTAAATAACTTAAGGAATGCTATCGTTATAACTGCCAATAAGTTAAATACCTATGACCTTGTTAATTATCAAAAGATTCTAATTACCCAAAATGCTCTAAAAATTATTCAGGAGGTATTTGTGTAATGACCTCTGTTAAAACAATATTAATACATCCCATAATATCAGAAAAAAGTGTACGGGATAAAGAGGATAGCAAGTATGCTTTTAAAGTTAGTTTAGATTCGAACAAAAGCGAAATTAAAAAAGTAATAGAAGATAAATTCAAAACTAAAGTAACAAAGGTAAATATAATAAAAGTGCCTTCCAAAAATAGAAAATTAGGAAAGTATTTTGGAAAAACATCTCAATGGAAAAAAGCTATTGTTACTTTAGAAAAAGGACAAACAATTAAAGAGTTAGACAACATTTAATATTTTGTTTATGAGTTTTATATTAAAAGATTAGAAAAGAAAGGTGTCGATTAAAGTGGCTGATATAAAAAAGTATAAACCAACATCGTCTGGCAGAAGGTTTATGACTGTATCCACCTTTGAAGATATCACTTGCGATACACCTGAAAAGAAATTGACTAAGGGTATCAATAAAAAAGCTGGTAGAAATAACAATGGAAGGATAATGGTTAGGCGAAAAGGTGGAGGAGCAAAAAGAAATTACAGGATAATTGATTTTCTTAGAGAAAAAGAAGGAGTACCAGCAAAAGTAGCTAGTATAGAATATGATCCGAATAGGTCTGCGAGGATTGCCTTGTTGAAATATATGGATGGAGAAAAAAGGTATATTGTCTGTCCTGCCAGGTTAAAGGTTGGAGATATTATAGTTTCGGGTAATAAAGCGGAGGTGAGTCCCGGTAATACAAAAGCACTTAAGGATATACCTCTTGGTACATTTATTCATAATATTGAAATAAACAAAGGGCGAGGTGCAGTTTTGGCTAGATCAGCTGGAACAATTGCTCAAATACTGGCAAAAGAAGGTAAATATGCTCATGTAAAATTGCCTTCAGGAGAGGTCAGACTTATTGGGTTAAACTGCTTCGCAACAATTGGTCAAGTAGGCAATTTAAACCATTCAAATATTGACCTAGGTAAAGCCGGAAAAAGCAGGCTAAAAGGAAGAAGGCCAAAAGTCAGAGGAGTAGCTATGAATCCTGTTGACCATCCATTGGGTGGTGGAGAAGGAAAATCCGCAGGAGGCAGGCATCCGGCTTCTCCAAAAGGATTATTAGCGAAAGGTTACAAAACAAGAAAAAAGAAAAATAGTTCTGATAAATTTATAGTCAAAAGAAGGACAGATAAATAAGGGGGATTAATTGTACAATGTCAAGATCAATAAAAAAAGGTCCGTATATTGATGAAAAGTTATTGAAAAAAATACGTGATCTAAATAAAAAGAGAAAGAAAGAACCGATAAAAACCTGGTCAAGAAATTCAACAATATTCCCTTTGATGGTTGGTCATACCATTGCTGTGCATGATGGTAAGAAGCATGTACCTGTTTATATAACTGAAAATATGGTAGGACATAAATTGGGTGAGTTTTCACCAACTAGAAGATTTAAGGGTCATGGGTCTCATACAGAAAGATCTACATCAATAAAATAGAGTAATAATTTTTAAAAATAAGATGTAGAGAAAAAACAGGAGGAAATTATGGGTGTCAAATCTGTTGGAAAATATATTCCGATATCTCCCAGAAAATGCAGACGAATGATTGATATGCTGAAAGGAAAAGATACGGGTTCAGCTCTATTACAATTACAATTTTCGCCAAAAAGATCTGCGAAAATGATTTACAAGGTATTAAAATCAGCAATATCAAATGCTGAAAATAATTTCGATATGAGTGTTGATGATTTATATATTAACAAAGCATATGTTGATGAAGGACCAACACTGAAAAGATTTAGAGCAAGAGCAATGGGAAGGGCAGCAAGAATCAATAAAAGAACAAGCCATATTACCATTGAAGTGCAAGAGAAAGGAGTTGAGAAATAATTGGGACAAAAAGTTCATCCAAAAGGATTACGCGTAGGGATTATTAAAGATTGGGATGTTAAGTGGTTTAGCCGGAAGGATTATAGTAAAAATGTTTATCAGGATTACCAAATAAGAAAGTACATCAATGATAATCTGAAACATGCGGGAATATCGGCTATAAACATTGAAAGGGTTGCAAATCGTATTAGGATAACCATCAATTGTGCGAGACCAGGTATTATTATAGGCAGAAAAGGCGCAGAGGTAAACAAATTAAAGGATAGTTTATCAAAATTGGTTGATGGCGAATTACAGATTAACATTAAAGAAGTGAAAGCTCCCGAAACAGACGCTCAGTTAGTTGCTGAAGATATTGCAAATCAAATATTAAGGCGTGCTTCTGTAAAAAGAATTATGAAACAATCTGCCTCAAGAGCTCTTAAAATGAGGGCTGAAGGCATAAAAATAATGATTGCCGGGAGAATTGGAGGAGCCGAAATAGCTCGTACTGAATGGCACATGGAAGGCAGATTACCACTTCATACCTTAAGAGCAGATATTGACTATGGTTTTTCTGAAGCTAATACAACTTATGGTAAAGTGGGAGTCAAAGTATGGATATTTAAAGGAGAAGTACTGGCAAAAAACAATTATTCAAGAAGTTCTTCAAATATCCTTGATGATGATGCTAAAAATCATAAAAGCACTGCTTCAACCAAACAAAATGCGAAAATAGATACAGAAAAATCAGGGGAGGTAGAAGATGCTTCAACCGACTAGAACAAAATATAGAAAAATGCAACGCGGAAAAATGAAAGGGAAAGCACATAAAGGTAATTTAATTTCATTTGGCGAATTTGGATTGCAAGCATTGCAAACCGCTTGGATTAATAGTTCTCAGATAGAATCTGCCAGAATTGCTGTAACTCATGCCGTTAAACGTGGCGGAAAAGTTTGGATAAGAATATTTCCTCACAAATCTGTTACAAAAACTGCTGCTGAAACAAGGATGGGGAAAGGAAAAGGCTCCCCTGAATTTTGGGTAGCAGTTGTAAAGCCAGGAACTATAATGTTTGAGCTAGGTGGAGTAGATGAGGAAATTGCAAGAGAGGCAATGAGGCTCGCCTCTCATAAATTACCAATCAAGACTCGCTTTGTTATGCGAGCAGAACAGGTGGTGGGATAAATTGAAAGCAAGTGAGTTAAGAGATTTATCAAAAGCAGAATTAGAAAAAAAAGTTTCTGATTTGAAGAATGAATTATTTAGTTTACGATTTCAATCAGTCACCGGACAGTTAAGTAATCATATGAAGATAAGAGAAGTTAAACATGAAATTGCTAGAGCAAAAACAATACTTAGAGAAATAGAATTGAATAAAATATCTGAAGAAGGTATAAAAGTTAGAAAATAATTTTTAAAGAAGGAATAAGGTGATGCGAAATGTCCATTTCAACTGAAGCAAAAAGCAGAGTCGGTATTGTAGTTTCTAATGCTATGGATAAATCTGTTGTTGTTCAGGTAAGCTATTTAGTTGCTCATAAATTATACAAAAAGAGAATCAAAAAAAGTTCTAAATTCATGGCTCATGATGAGAAAAACATATGTGAAGTTGGGGATAAAGTCAAGATAATATCTACCCGTCCTTCGAGTAAAAGAAAAAGATGGGAAGTAGCAGAAATTGTCCAAAAGCAAAAGTAAATAAAGACTATTCATTTATATTGTGTTTTATAAAAACTATATTATGAGTATGATTAGTAAGGGAGTGTGGCAAAATTGATACAAATGCAAACAAGACTTTTTGTAGCAGATAATTCTGGTGCAAAACAAATACAATGTATTAAAGTACTTGGTGGTTCAAGAAAAAGATATGCTCGCATAGGAGAAATTATTGTTGCTTCTGTTAAGGAAGCAAATGTTGGTGGAACCGCGAAGAAGGGAGAGGTAGTTAAGGCAGTTATTGTCCGAACAAAGAAAGAGATAGGCCGGCCAGATGGTTCTTACATACGTTTTGATGATAATGCAGCTGTAATTGTCAATAATCAAAATGAACCTATAGGAACTAGAATATTTGGACCTGTAGCAAGAGAGTTAAGAGAAAAGAAATTTATGAAAATTATATCCCTCGCTCCCGAAGTGATATAGTAATACAGAAAGGAGATTTTAAAATGCCCAAAAATCAGATTGCGCTAAAAAAGGGAGATAACGTTATGGTCATTACCGGAGAGGACAAAGGGAAAAGCGGCAAAATTATTGATATTTTTCCCAAAAAAAATGAAGTAATTGTAGAAGGCGTTTGTTTCTTAAAAAAACATATGAAGCCGACTCAAAAAAACCCACAAGGCGGCATTGCAAAACAAGAGGGACCAATAAATGCATCTAATGTTAAATTAGTATGTAACAAATGTAATAAACCAACCAATTTCAAGAGAGATGTTACAAAAGAGGGAAAAAAAGTAAGAGTATGCAAGAAATGCGGAGAAATTATAGATAAGGTCTAGGAGGTTAACAAGTGATACCCAGGCTAAAGAAAAAATATCAGCAGGAAATCGTACCTGCAATGATGAAAAAACATGATTATAAAAATAAAATGGCTGTTCCAAAAATAGAAAAAGTAGTCATTAATATGGGACTTGGAAAAGCAAGAGAGGATGCAAAAATTATTGATGAAGCAACTCAGGTTCTAGCAACTATTGCTGGCCAAAAGCCGGTAATAACAAAGTCGAGTAAGTCAATATCTAATTTTTCGATAAGGAAAGGGATGCCAGTAGGCTGCAAGGTAACCCTTAGAAATAATATTATGTATGAATTTTTAGATAGATTAATTAATGTAGCTATCGCGAGAATTCGTGATTTTCAGGGAACATCTCCTGATGCTTTTGATGGTCGTGGTAACTATACATTGGGAATTAAAGAGCAATTAATATTTCCAGAGATTGAATTTGACAAAGTAAACACAACATTAGGAATGAATATTACTATCGCAACAAATGCTAAAAATGATGAAGAAGCTAAAAATTTAATAAGTTTAATAGGAATGCCATTTAAAAAAGATGAATAATTGAAAAAGAGGAGGAGGTTAAGTAGTGGCAAAAAAAGCTTTAATTGTCAAGGCAAATAAAAAACAAAAATATAAGGTAAAGGAATACAGTCGTTGTAATATTTGCGGCAGACCCAGAGGATATATTAGAAAATTCGGTATTTGCCGAATATGTTTCAGAAAAATGGCACATAACGCAGAGTTGCCCGGTGTTATCAAATCAAGTTGGTAATAAAAAAATATATTATAATTATATACTTGCGGAAAAAAAATCTAAAAAGAATTGAATAATTGACTGCAAGAGGGGAGGATAAGTATGGGTGTTGTTTCGGATCCAATTGCCGATATGATTACCAGAATAAGGAATGCGAATCGCGCTAGAGGTGATAGAGTAGAAGTTCCTTCTTCTAAAATAAAGCTGGAAATTGCCAGAATATTAAAGGATGAAGGATTTATTAGTGACTATCAGTATAAACAAGATAATAAGCAAGGCACTATTGCTATATTTTTAAAGTATTCTGATAGGCAAAGGATAATTACAAATTTAAAAAGGATAAGCAAACCCGGATATAGAGTTTATGTAAAAAAAGATGATATACCAGAAGTTCTTGGGGGATTAGGTATTAGCATCATGTCAACATCCAAAGGAATTATGTCAGGAAAAGAAGCTAAGAAATACCATTATGGTGGTGAAGTATTATGCTATATCTGGTAATAATCTATAGAAAATCATAGATTATTAAATAAAAATCATTTAACATAAAAATTGGACAAAGAGAGAATGTACTAAGAGAATAAACTCGTTATTGATTTATGCAAGGAGGAAGAAATGTCCAGAATCGGAAGATTGCCCATTCCAATACCTGAAGGAATGACGGTTGATATTAAAGGTAAAAATATAATTGTAAAAAAGAATAATCAGGAGTTATCTTTTACTATAAATAATGATATAGAAGTAAAAATTAAGGACAATCAAATAATCATTGAGAGGTCCAGTGATTTAATATTGAATCGTTCTTTACATGGTTTAACAAGAAATATGATTTTTAATATGGTAAAAGGTCTGAATGAAGGATATGAAAAAACTTTAGAGATAAAGGGGGTTGGCTACCGAGCCGACCTTAAAGGAAAAGATCTTGAATTAAGTCTGGGCTACTCACATCCTATTAAAGTAAAAGCCCCTGAGGGCATTGAGTTTGTTGTTGATAAGCAAAAAATAATAAAAGTCAAAGGAGCGGACAAGCAACTAGTAGGGAAAATAGCTGCAGAAATAAGAAATTATAGAAAACCGGAACCTTATAAGGGTAAAGGAATAAGATATATTGATGAACAGGTTAGGAGAAAAGTGGGTAAAGCAGGAGCAACTGTTGGTAGCTAAGGAATAGTAAGCTTTATAAAAGAACTTTTTCAAAAATTGTAAAATACCAGAAAGAGGGGTGCTTAATTATATGAAAGATAAAAAAGTTTTATCTCGAATTAGAAGAAAAAAAGGGATAAGAAAAAAAATATTTGGAACTAGCGAAAAGCCAAGATTAACAGTTTATCGTAGTGCTAAAAATATATATGTTCAAGCTATAGATGATGAGGAAGGCAAGACATTGTTGTCATTATCAACTTTAAGCCCTGAAGTAAAAAAAGAAATATCATATGGCGGTAATGTTAATGCTGCTAAAATAACTGGCAAGATATTAAAAGAAAAATTGAAGGAAAAAAATATCTTACATGTTGTTTTTGATAGAAATGGGTATTTGTTTCATGGTAGAGTAAAAACCATAGCTGATCAAATCGAACTAAAAGAGAAGAAATAAATAACAATATTTTGTTTTAAAAAATTTCAATATCAATCATTGATAGGGAGAGGAGATGAATACATGCAGATGGCTGCAAATGAAGAACGGGAATTTAAAGAAAGCGTTGTTTTTGTTAACCGGGTAAGTAAAGTTGTTAAAGGCGGTAGAAGATTTGGTTTTAGTGCCATGGTAGTTGTGGGAGATGAAAATGGCTCTGTAGGAATAGGATATGGTAAAGCCAAGGATGTGTCTGATGCAATTAAAAAGGGAGTTACCAAAGCCAAGAAAGAAATGTTTAAAATTAAGACCAGGAATAATACTATACCACATATTGTAACTGGCATCCATGGTGGTGCAAAGGTTTTCCTAAGACCTGCTTCTCCTGGAACCGGCGTAATTGCCGGTGGCGCTGTAAGGGCTATAATTGAAGCCGCAGGAATTCAGGATATTTTAACAAAATCATTGGGAAGTGATAATAATTTAAATATTGTTAAAGCTACAATGAAAGCTTTGCAAAGCCTGAAAAATGCGAGAGAAGTCGCAAAGTTAAGGGGCATTCCTGTTGAGAGAATATATAGTTAATTCTAACTGAGGGGGAATAGAACTATGAAGTTAAATAATTTAGAGAATAAATCGGGTTCTAGACATGCGAAAAAGCGTGTTGGGAGAGGAAATGCATCTGGCAACGGCACTACTGCTGGAAGAGGCACTAAAGGCCAAAGAAGCAGATCTGGTTCAAAAATAAAACCATACTTTGAAGGTGGACAAATGCCCTTGAGTCGTAGAGTGCCAAAACGAGGTTTTTCTAATAATTTTAAGAAAACTTATTCAATTATAAATATTGAACAATTGAATAGATTCAATGATGAAGAAGTTGTAACTCCTGAAAAATTATTGGAAGCAGGTCTTGTTAAAAAAGTAGTGAATGGTATAAAAATATTGAGCAAGGGCACTATAAATAAAAAACTTACAGTTAAGGCACATCGCTTTAGCCAGGAGGCAATTAGTAAAATTGAAAAAGCTGGCGGGAAGGTCGAGGTGGTATAAGTGCTGGAACAACTACGTAGTCTTTTTAAAATACCTGATCTTAAAAATCGTCTTCTATTCACAATATCTATGCTGATTGTTGTAAGACTGGGAAGTCATATACCATTGCCCGGTATTGACAAACAAGCTTTAGCAAATTTGTTCGCACAAGGTGGTATACTTGGTTTTTTTGATTTATTTGCTGGCGGAGCGTTAAGCAGGTTTTCACTTTTTGCACTTGGTATTATGCCATATATTAATGCTTCGATTATAATGTCACTTCTGCAATCAGTTGTTCCTCTATTTGAACAATGGTCCAAGGAAGGACAGGAAGGCAGAAGTAAGCTAAATAGAATAACAAGGTATGGAACGGTAGTGCTTGGCTTGATACAAGCCATTGGCATCAGTGCATGGCTGGAAAGCTTACAGGTATTAACGATTACCGGTTTATTATTTCGGCTTTTATTAATTATTAGTTTGACTGCAGGGACATGTTTTTTGATGTGGTTAGGAGAGCAAATTAGTGACTATGGAATAGGCAATGGTATTTCCATTATTATATTTGCTGGAATCGTAGCAAGAATACCTACTGAAATTATACAAACCTGGAGCTTATTAAGAGTAGGAGAAATTGGAATTATTTCAATAATTGCATTACTGATAGTAATTGTTCTTGTTATAGCTGGTGTTGTGGCAATACAACAAGGTCAAAGGCGTATTCCTGTTCAATATGCTAAACGTGTAGTGGGCAGGAGATTATATGGTGGTCAAGGAACACATATTCCACTAAGAGTAAACCAAGCAGGTGTTATACCGATAATATTTGCATCAGCAATTTTAATATTCCCTGGGACGATTGCTCAATTTTTTCAGGGTTCTGATTTTATGCAAAGAGCTGCCCAAGCCTTATCTCCTGGTACACCTTTATATTTGACTTTATATGCTGTCTTGATTATTGTTTTCACATTTTTCTATACGGCAATTACATTTAATCCACAAAATATGGCTGATAATATGAAAAAGTATGGTGGTTTTATACCTGGTCGGAGGCCTGGCAAGGCAACTGCTATGTATATTGACAATATCATGACCAGAATTACATTAAGCGGTGCTGTTTTTTTGGCTGTGATCGCTATATTGCCAAACATTCTGATTGAAGTAACTGGTATTACTACCATATATTTTGGTGGAACTTCAGTTTTGATAATGGTTGGAGTTGCCCTGGAAACAGTTCAACAGATTGAATCACATATGTTGATGAGGCATTATGAAGGTTTTATTAAAAAATAAATAAATAATCAATATGTTATTTAAGGGGATTTATTATGATAATTATTTTACTAGGACCACCAGGTGCAGGCAAAG
>Ga0334898_1004441_pt1 | contig 10450 bp, 8 predicted proteins | sample GraSluR3_MG_10_FD_207228 | JGI IMG/M metagenome (GOLD analysis project Ga0334898, IMG submission 207228) | Sludge microbial communities from methane-producing bioreactor in Wageningen University, Netherlands - Granular Sludge_3_08-R3 | ecosystem: Engineered > Bioreactor > Anaerobic > Unclassified... | reverse complement strand
CTCCGTTGCAATTTGATTTGTGCAGGAGTTTGACCGATCATTTTTCCGCTGTCTTGGGTATCGAGGCCGATTATGCAGAATCCTATTATGAGGATTTGACGTATCGCATTTCAGCGAATGCGATTCGGACCGCCATGGGTAGCGATTGTGTCGTGGTGGGGGGAACTGTCCGGGAGGGGTTTGTTCCAAAGCCGATTTCAGACGAGGTGTCGGAGAATGAATTTGGTATGCATATGAAGCCGACTCCTCTGTATATGGAGGTGGTGAAGTGCCCTTTGGCCACCGCCGGTTCGGTCGAAGATATTGAAGCATATGATTTCCCCGATCCGTTTGCGCCCGGTCGTTTCGTAAAGGCAAAGCGGGATGTCGAGCAGTTCGGCAAGGACTATTTTGTAATCGGCGATTGCGAGCTTTCGATTTTCGAGCTGGCGTGGCATTTGACCGGTATGCAGGAGTACATGATTGCGATCGCGATGGAAGAGCCTTGGGTGTATGCCTTGAATGATCGGGTGGAGCAGTGGACGTTCGGTCTCGCAAAGCAATTGGTCGAACTTGGGGTTGATGCGATTTGGTTTGGAGAGGATCTCGGAACCCAAACTTCGATGTTGATTTCACCTGAGATGTGGAGGAATGAGTTCAAGCCCCGTTATGCCAGGATGATCGGGGAGTTGCGGAAGATTCGACCGGATGTCTTGTTCATCATCCACTCCGATGGTGCGGTGGCTCCGTTGATCGATGATTTCGTGGAGATAGGGTTTTCGATCTATAATCCGGTACAGCCCAATGTGCCGGGTTCCGATCCCCAGGAGTTGCAGGACAAGTATGGTGAAAAGATCTGCTTTTTCGGTGGTATCGATCAGCAGGTGTTGCTTCCTTCGGGAGATGTGGAGGAATTGAGGGAGGAGATCGCCAGACGGTACGGGATCATGGGGAAGAATGGCAATTATCTTATGGCTCCGGCCCATATCATCCAGGCTGATACTTCACCTGAGATGGTGGTTGCGATGATAGAATCTATCCCCCTGGTAAAAGGTGCAAGTTAACCTCGTTCACCTGTATTTTGGATAGCTGAAATGCAGGTGTCTTGGATTTTCGTACTGCGATATGTGCACATTGTCATGCGAATGTGTGACTAATGTTACAGACCCACTTCACCGATTTTGCTATCATTTCCAAAAATGCATGGAGGGAGAGGTGTGGGAACTCTTCTATTGTACTCGGTGACTGTGGCATTGCTTGGAATATCGTATTTCAAGGATCGTGATAAGACCAAGAGGGCCTTGTTGAAGGCGTTGAAGGCTCTGGAGAATATACTGCCGCAATTCCTTGTGGTGATTCTTCTTGTGGGAATGTTGATGGCTCTTTTCGATGCAGAGGCAATCACCTCGCTCATCGGCATTGATTCCGGTGTGTTCGGTGTGGTGTTGTCGCTTCTGGTTGGTTCGGTTACCCTCATCCCCGGATTTGTTGCGTTTCCCACTGCAGCCATGTTGTTGCAAGGTGGAGCCGGTTATACACAGATCGGTGCCTTCATTTCCTCCTTGATGATGGTCGGTGTGGTGACATTTCCGGTGGAGAAGAGGTATTTCGGAGTGAAGTTGACGCTGTTGAGAAACGTATTCGCATTCCTATTCTCAATAGTTGTCGCCCTTGCGATCGGCATGGTGATGGGTGAACTATGAAATATTTTGTGAAACGGTACAAGATGTTCCTCATAGTATTGGTCCTCATGGGAATCTTTTTCATTTTTGATCGGAACTTGGGTCGGATGGCATTTGAAAAGGCTGGATTCACCGTCAAAGAGATGCTGTTCGTCATTCCTCCCATCTTTGTGTTGCTTGGGTTGCTCGATGTGTGGATTCCCAGGGAAACGATGATGCGATTCATGGGGGAAGAGTCTGGCTTGAAAGGTGTGTTGCTCGCCTTTCTGCTGGGATCGGCTGCCGCAGGACCTCTCTACGGTGCATTTCCTGTGGCCAGTGTGTTCATGCGCAAAGGTGTGAAGTTCTCCAATATACTTGTGTTCATAGGATCGTGGTCCACAACGAAGATTCCCTTGGTGCTCTTCGAGGTGGAAGCCATGGGGGTGAAGTTTGCACTGACAAGATTGGCATTGAATATTCCCGGAATACTTATCATTGCATGGACTTTATCTGCGCTTCTCTCCGATCGACAGATCCAGGAAATCTATAGTCTCAATACAGAAAAACATATCTGATCCGTGATTTGCAGAGACTTTTTTTTAAATTCTCTTGCGTTTTTGTCCTTATTGGATACCATGGAATGAGATGGAGGGGGATATGGCGGAGAGAAAGGGTACACGGACAGTCCTGTTGGTTCTCAACACGGTTGGTTTGATCGGCACTTTGGTAGTGAATGCGTTGGCGAACATTTTGCCTTTGAATGGCAGGAATACGGGAGAAATTTCTGATTCCATTCCCAATCTGTTCGTTCCATCGGGGTCCACATTTGCCGTTTGGGGTGTGATCTACGTTTTGCTGGTCGTAGCATTGGTGTATCAAATGATGCATCTTAAAAAGTTTGGGCAACCCGATCCCATAGAGTCCTTGGGACTCTGGTTCTTCATCTCTTGTCTTGCCAATGGAGCGTGGATATTCACTTGGCACTGGCAATTGCTCGAACTGTCCCTGTTGGTGATGTTGATCCTGCTTGTGACTCTTATAGTGATGCACACCAAAGTTCGTCGCTTCGATACGCCTTTGGGTTTCCGTGTGGGTATCATGTTGCCCATCAGTGTCTATTTGGGGTGGATCACCGTAGCCACCATCGCCAATGTGACCGCATTGGCAGTGGTGTCTGATTGGGGACGGTTCGGACTTTCCGAGGTGTTCTGGACTGTATCGGTAATGGTTGTCGCGATACTCATCAATCTGCTTGCCATCATCATCAGGGGCGACATATGGTTTGCCTTCGTTGGGGCATGGGCGCTTTATGGAATTTATTCCAAACGTTCGGCGGAACAAGTGGAACCTGTTCCCATGGTGATTTGGACCGCTTTGGTGGGGGTGATCCTTATCCTTCTTGTAATTTTGATTCATTTGGTGGTGAAGGGGAAACGTGTCGCCAGGGGAGAGGGGTGAAGATACGATCCTTCCACCACAGTCTCTTTCCCACTTTCAGCAACCCTTCTTCGTGCAGTCGGTGGAAGGCTTCCGTCAGATCATCAGGATCCCATTCCCTCAACAATCCGAAATAGGGATTGGTGCGGTCGATGGGAGGACAATGTCGCCGGGACATTGAACCTGTGAGCAGGTGGGCTGCCTCGGTGGCAGTGAAACGGAGGGGAAATCTTCCACACAATCGCAGGATCTCCTCCTGCCCATCGGGTAAGGTGGGTTGTGCATTATCGCACACATCGCAACCGGTGCAATTCTCACTCCCGAATCCCATCTCACGAAGCAACAGGTCCCTTCTACATTGTGATGTTTGCGTGAAAATTGTAGTGAGGATCGATTTTGGTGAGGTGCTTTGACTTGATGTTGACCCAATCTGCAATAACAGTATTGAGGTGGCTGGCAGTCCATCCCTTCCCGCTCGTCCCGATTCCTGTAGAAAGGATTCCACATCATTCGATGGATCGATATGAATGACGGTACGTATCGTTTTCTTGTCGACTCCCATCCCATAGGCGGAGGTGGCGATGAGCAGGGCCTTTTCCGAATCGAAGAACCATTGTTCGGTGGCTTCACGTTCCCTTCTATCCAAACCGGCATGGTAATAGCGGACTGCGAGGTTCGGTAGCCGTCGCTTCATCTCCCATGCATAATATTCGCAACGTTTCCTACTTGAACAGAACGCTACCGCAGGAAGTGTGACCGAATGGGTAAGGAGTGTTTGCAGATCATGAATTTTGTGTAGGGTTGGAAATGCGTTGTAGGAGATGTTTGGTCTATCGGGGTTTCCCATCACCACGTGGGGTTTCTTTCCATCGAAGAGGATGTGGGTGAGGCGATCCATGATTTTCGGTGATGCGGTTGCAGTGAATGCGGTGATTTGCTGTGGAGCGAGTTTCTTGACGATTTCCTTTAGCTCCAGATAGGATGGTCTGAAGGTCTCCCCCCATTGGGTTACCGTATGTACTTCATCCACCACCAATAGCGAGATGGCAAGTCCGCCAAGGTGTTCCAGTACACTTTTGTTTCCAAGTGATTCCGGGTTGGTGATGAGGAATCGGGCCTTTCCTGTTTCCAATTCTCTCCATATGCGGTATCTCTGCGCTTGTGACTGTCCACCACGTAGTATCACTGCATCCACACCAAGTTCCCGCACCCGTCTCGCTTGATCATTCATCAGTGAGAGCAATGGATAGATCACCATGGTGATGTTCGGCAACAATACTGCCGGTAGCATGAAGCAGACGCTTTTTCCACTTCCGGTGGGGAGCACCACGATCTGCTTCCTTGGAGCCTGATGTGTTGCTTGGGGGCCGAATAATCCTCCCCGCTCCAGGATTGTCCGTATCACCAGTTCCTGATAGGGATAGAGTGAGGTCAATCCGAAGGTGTTTCGTAGTGTGTGGTGTATCAGCTGTTCTGTGGTATCCATATGCAAGAGATGCCAGGGACAATGATTTTGCTTCATCTATTGGGTTGATCGGTGGACGATATTACTAATTAGTAGTATATTCGGAATATGAAACCGAAAAAGTCGTATGGATTTGAGAACGATCTGAATTTGAAGACCTTGGTGGCACTGTCACGATGTTTTCAGTCGGTAAGGCGACGGGAGTTGAAGACCATCAAGCGGGTAGGGCTTACGGTTGCCCAATTCGGAGTGCTCGAGATTCTTTACCATAAAGGAGATCTTCGTATTTGTGAGATTCTTGAAGGTACTCTTTCCACAGGTGGCAATATGACTGTGGTCATTGAGAATTTGGAGAGGTCTGGATTCGTTGTCAGATACCCCGATCCTTTGGACGGACGTGCAAGCCTCATACAAATCACAGGGAAGGGAAAGGAGTTGATTGATGGTATGTTTTTTGACCATGTGGCGAACATCGGTGATATTTTTAGCGTATTGAGTACGGGTGAGAAACAGCAACTCGTACAGTTGTTGAAGAAGCTTGGTTCAGCTACGGCATGACCAAGGATACTTTATATGCATTGTTACCAGATGGTAATGATGGAATGATTTCAAAGGAGTTGTGATATGTCCAATGTGAATTTGGCGATAGTGTTCTACAGTATGGGAGGAGCGAATTATCAGATGGCGAAGTGGGCTGCCGAGGCGGCGAAGGATTCTGGTGCGGAGGTAAGGTTGTTGAAGGTTGCGGAGCTTGCTCCACAATCTGTGATCGATGGCAATCCCGCTTGGAAAGCCACTGTCGAGGCTACCAAGGATATTCCCACTGCCACGTCCGAAGATCTTGATTGGGCCGATGCCATCATATTCAGCACTCCGACCCGTTTCGGAGTCATGGCATCCCAAATGAAGCAGTTCATCGACACGATGGGTGGACTTTGGGCCCAAGGCAAGACCATCAATAAGGTGGTCAGTGCCATGTCCTCGGCTCAGAATCCCCATGGTGGACAAGAGGCCACCATACTTTCCCTCTATACGGTAATGTACCACTGGGGCGCATTGGTCGTGGCTCCCGGTTATACCGATCCGGTGTTGTTCGGAGCTGGCGGAAATCCCTATGGCACTTCCGCAACCATCGGTCAGGATGGGAAGATTGCAGGTGATGTCGAACCCGCTGTGAAGCATCAGGCCAAGAGGACCGTATCCGTGGCACAGGCGTTCAAGAACGGTAGGTGAGGGACCATCTTTTTCGCAGTGGAGGTCCCTGCACAAGAAGCGTGGACCTCCATTTATTCATTTGCGAATCAAATGAATTTGCTATAATATGAGTGGAAATTTCCCATTGTATTCAACCTTTCTATCTATTAGACTTATATCTGTAATAGATTTGAAAAATTATATCGATTTGTTGGTATAAGATGATGGTCATAGATGGTGGAGGATTTTGATCTTTCTGTTCTGCAGCGTATCTGTGCTGGGTTGAATATGATTTGAATCGAGCGGCGTATGCTTTGACCATTTTCCCGATAGGTTGATGGGGAGTCGGTGTATGCGTGGGAAGCAAAATCAACTCAAGGTCCTTCTCCTTGTAGAACCGGGTAAGAGGAAATGGACCATGAGGTTCCATGCGGTATTGGTACTCTTCATTGTTGGGATGGTCCTTTTGCTTCTTGGTTGTGATCTGGAAAACGACGATTCCTCTCCTTTGGGAAGCTACACTGTCAATTGCTATCTTGAAGACATCGGCAGTTCCTCGTATACCCTTCATGAGTCGGAGGAGTATAGAGCGGAAATCGGTTCCACAATCTCTGTGGAACCAAAAAGGTATCCTGGTTTTACCGAGGATAAGGACCATGAAGATCGTGTGCTTGGTGGCATGGTCAAAGCCGACGGTTCCCTGGCTCTCCATATTTTCTACAACAGGAATTCGTATCCACTGAACTTCATGGCCAATGGTGGAGTTGGTGCAATGGAATCAATGACACTTGAGACTGGTCAGAAGATACTGTTGCCAGACAACGGGTATACTATGGATGGGCATCGTTTCATCGGTTGGAGTCTCACCGAATCCGGAAATATTGCGTATGGGGATGGTGGTGAATTCACCATGGGGGTATCGGAGACGACGCTGTTCGCCAATTGGCTGCAAAATCGTATCATCGAAGGTCTTGTTGGTTCCTATGCACCTATTTCTGGAGCTTCAGTGGAATTCTTCGCACCCGATGGTGAGCATCTTGGTGGTGCTGTGACGGCAAGCGATGGATCCTACCGATGGGAAGCCGGGGTGAATTGTGATTCGTATGAGGTGACGGTTTCCGGCGGGTCGTTGCTCGGGAGCAATTTCAATGGTGTGCTCAGGGGTACGACCCAATCCGATGAGTGTAATTTGACTCCCTTTTCCACCCTTGAATATGAATTGGCAGACCGGCTCGACACCACTTGTGGTGAAGCTGGGCAACAGCTTTCCGCTTGGTTGGAAATCCCTGAGGACGAGGATCCCTTTGTGAACATTTTGCTCGGAGAAGATGTTGTATACGCTGAGGTGGATGCCCTGACTCATGCGATCCGTTCGATTGATGGAGGTGTGTCCGGTTGGATCAATAAGGTGATTTCAGCTTTCGAATCGGAGAGTGAACCAAATGCCATGTGGGTCGAGCCTCTACAGACGGATGCGCAGACCATATGGAGCAATGCCCTCAATCGTGATCGTGGAGATACGGTCAAGATCAATTTGGAGATCACGGTTACCAGGCCTTCCTCCGCAACCAAGCAGTATCGAGCCGTCTATCATTGGAGGGGTACCGATCGGTTGAACCAAGATGTGTATGTATGGTTTGTCAGTCCAGCGGAAGTGATGAACTCGGGATATCTGTGCAATATGGTTGATGGGAAGTATCTTACACATGTCTATCTTTCATCATTCAAGGTGCTACGCAAAGTCGTTTCATCGGACTATGGCAAGCACTTCATGGACAATTTGATCTTGCAGGAAGATGCTGAGTTGTTCACCTATGAGGATGTGCAATTCCCGTTTGTGGGAACCTACACATCGAAATATGCTTTGGAGACCAAGTATCTGGGGTACGATGCCTACCTGATTCGCCTTGAGAAAGATGATGGGGATACTGCGTATGATGCAATGGATGTGGTCATCCTCAAGGACTCGTCCCTTATTGTCGATCGCAAGATGTACGCTAAGGAATCTCCACTTGTCATGGTGAAACATGTGTACCTGACCGATTTGGAACTGGTGGAAGGAATTCCTACTCCTACAACCATCACTATGGATAATCCGCATACCAATTCTTCCACGAAGTTGAAGTTTCTAGACATTGCCTATGATGTGGAGTTTGAAGATGGTACGTTCACTACGAGGAATTTGGAGAAATGAAGACCTTTGTGGGGGTGTTTTTGCGAAACGCCCCCATCGGAAGGTGGGATTCGATTGTCTGATGTTTGGTTATGCGGGTTTCTCGGTCCTCGATTCCAATGTTCTTTTCTCGCCATTCTCCAGATGTTCAAAGATGGCTTTCTCTATCTTGGCGGGGTCCTTGCTTTTCAAGCATTCGAGAATATGTAGGTGTTCCCTGCATACGTCGCGCATGATGGGGATGTTGCGTTTGGTAAAGTTTTCCGCTTGGTACCGCATGCGCAGCGAGAGGTTGTTGATCTTCTGGATTGTTTCAGTGATCAGATCATTGTCGATATACTTGAAGAATAGTCTGTGGATGTTCTGATCGGTCTCGATGTACAGTTCTTGGTCGAAATCCTCTTCTAACAATTTGTTGATGTCTGATTCCAACTGCAGTATGTCCTCGGTGATGTCGTGTTGTGCGGTGAGTTTTCCTGCATAGGGTTCGATGAGCTTACGCATCTCCCATATGTTGGTGATGTCCTTCTGGGTGATTTCCACCACCATCGCTCCACGATTGGGTATGAGCGTGAGCAATCCGGCACTTTCGAGTCTGATGAATGCTTCCCTGATCGGGGTGGAACTCACTCCGAATTCGCGTGCGATGCGATCGATCGGGATGATTTCACCCGGTTGGTAATCGTTGCTCAAGACTGCGTTTCTGATTCGATTGAATATTTGTTCGCGCACTGGGACAATCATCGATCTCTTCTTTTCCATGTATGGTACTCCTGACGATTCTCCAAGTATACGCTGAAAATGCGCTTTTTTGAAGGAAAATCACCTGTAGTGAATGATGCAAGTTTTTTTGAAGTTCCGAACACTTTTGCCTTGCATTATCGACTATGGTACTATACTATCATCACATCATATATAATGTCTAATGCAAAATATATGATTATTCAAACAAGGAGGATCCGTATGAGAACATGGAGAATCGTACTGGCGAGCGTGTTGTTGCTCGGCTGTGTGTTCGGTCCATTGTTTGCCGCTGGTCAGGCAGAACCCAGTGCAACACCGGCGACAAAAGAGGATGGAAAGAAGATTCTGTATATCGCCTATGACCGTGAGCTGGATGTGCTCAATCCCTTCACAAGCCAGATGTTGTGTGATTTGCAGCATAATGTGAGTGAGGGTTTGATCATCACCAACGATAAGAATGAATTCATTCCTGTCTTGGCGAAAGAGATTCCAACTTTCGAAAATGGTGGTATCGTTGAGAATCCCGATGGTACCTACGACATGACCTGGCACTTGCATGAGGGTGTCATGTGGCATGATGGTGTGGAATTCACCGCTGAGGATGTGCAATTTACTTTGGATTTCGTACACAACACTCCTCAGGTCTACAATCAGAGCGAATACAACAAGATCATCGATTCCGAGATCATCGACAAGTACACCATCAAGTTCACTTGGGATGATCTGTATACGTTCTATCCGGGAATTTTCGAAGCGATGCTTCCCAAGCATGTGCTTGAGGATTTGACGTGGGAAGAGATTTCCCGCTACGAACCCTACAACCGTGGTCCCGAATTCATCGGTACCGGTCCCTTCATGTTCGAGGAGTGGAAGTCCGGTGAGTATATCCGTATTGTCCGCAATCCCAACTATTGGAGAGGCAGCGAGTATCCGAAGATCGATGAGATGGTGTGGCAGTTCATTCCCGATCAGACCGCTCGTTTCAATGCAATGAAATCCGGTGCATACCATATTGGTCAGATCGAGGCGACTCAGGTCAAGGATTTCAATGTGAAGGGTCTCCATGTCGAGATGATTCCTTCCAATGTATTCTACTATATCGATTTCAATGTCACCAAGGATGGTGGTCGTCCCGAATTGTTCGGTGATGTGCGTGTGCGTCGTGCGATATTCCAAGCGATCGACCGAAAAGCGATTGTCGACCAGTTGTTGGAAGGCACCGTGCAGATCGCGAATAGTCCGATCCCACCGACCAGCGGGTACCACAATCCCGATATCAAGGTTCCATCCTATGATCCAGAAGCAGCCAAAAAGTTGTTGGCCCAGGCTGGATGGCGCGATACCAACGGCAACGGAATCATCGATAAGAATGGTGTCGAATTCTCATTCACCTTCATGAACCGTTCCGGAAGAGCCGATAGGATTGCGATCGCCCAGGTCGTTCAGGCTCAGCTGAAGCAGATCGGTATTGAAGTGAAGATGAAGGAATATGAAGCGGCCGCATGGTCCGAACGCTGGAGGAACAGCCAGTGGGATGCCCAGGTTGGCGGATGGTTCATGAGCAGTGATGCCAGTCTCACCAACTACTACCATACCAGGGATGGCAAGAATGGAAGCAACAACTTCACCGGTATGGGTGATCCAAGACTTGACGAGATCATGCTTGAAGCCGACAAGACACTCGATTTCGATACGAGGAAGGCTCTGCTTGATGAGGCTCAGCAGATTCTCGCCGACAATGTGCAGTCCCTCTATCTCTACTATCGTGACAGTCCGTGGGTTGTAGCCGACAAT
>Ga0334898_1004439_pt1 | contig 10459 bp, 10 predicted proteins | sample GraSluR3_MG_10_FD_207228 | JGI IMG/M metagenome (GOLD analysis project Ga0334898, IMG submission 207228) | Sludge microbial communities from methane-producing bioreactor in Wageningen University, Netherlands - Granular Sludge_3_08-R3 | ecosystem: Engineered > Bioreactor > Anaerobic >... | reverse complement strand
CCCCACCTTCCGGGACCTATCAGAACGTAGGTCCGGTGTTCTTCCTTCATTTTGCTGTTCAGTTCTTCCAGTTCCTGTGCATACCCTATTGTATTGCGGCTGTCGAATACATCGGTACGTACATAGATTACATCCGTGACTCCTTCAATATCACCCGGTCCCAGTACGTTCTCTGAATATATAAGGGCTTGTTGTATATCTGTCTTGTCCCAATTGAATTCGGTGTTTTCACCGTAATCGGTTATGGGGCGGACCTGCAATAAATTAAAGATGGCATCATGACCTGCAGGAACATCCATGTCAACGGCAAATTCAATTTCCACGTGACAACGCATTTCGTTTCGGCAGATCTCCAGCAGATCCGCCAGAATGGCTGCCAGCGGTATGGTATCGTTCTGTAGGATGTTGTCAAAGGTGATCACCCTGCGTCCTTTCAGATGGGTTCCGGGTACCAGGATGTCGTTGTCCATGTCCCAGGTGGAGGCAACGTGGCTGATGTTGCGAAATGCGGAAGACTCGGCAATGGTGAATTTTTGGATGTTCACACCGTCATCAATGGAAGTCTTAAATTGCTCAGGGCTCAGGTTCAGCGCGTACATCACGTTTTGCGTTTCGTTCAGGGCGCTTTTTGGGTTCATGGTTTGCATAACGTGGCGGGGATAACGCGGCGAAAAACGTAATGCCCTGCCTCCTTCAACTACCAGCTTACCCAGTCCATAAGCCATATTAACGATTCCGTCATCCGGTTTTTCGTGACCTACCGGATAATAGTTTACAGACCGGGCCAATCCCGATATGGTGGGAAAGAAATACCCGTTTTCTTCTGTTCCGCAAAGTGTTTGAATGACCAAAGCCATTTTTTCTTCACTCAACAGGTTGGCCGTTGTTTGTATGTAATTACGGCTGGCGGCAAAAAAGACGGAAGCATAGACACTTTTTATGGCCTTACTCAGGAGCCTCAACATCTGGTCCTTGTTTTCCGTCAACGGCAACATATATGTTGAATAAATTCCGGCAAAAGGCTGGAAAAGAGAGTCTTCCAATTTTGAGCTGGATCTGACGGCCAGGGGTTTATTTACTTTATCCAGGAAAATCCTTAGCTGGTTCTGCATTTCAATGGGCAGGCGGGAGCTTACAAATTCGGAAAGGATCTCTTCGTCCGTAATACCTTCTGTGTTGACTACATAGCGCAATCCGTTATCTACCATGAAGGTGTCAAAATAATCGGCGGCTATGACGACGGTCTGGGGAATGGTTACAAATATTCCTTTGTATTTGTGACTGAGGTTGTATTTTACCAAAAGCCTGTTCAGAAAGGCCAGTCCGCGTGCTTTGCCTCCCAGGGACCCTTCCCCTATGCGGGCAAAGGTGATATAACGGCTGTAGGTCTCTTTATCAAAACGTGCAATTACACCCTGCCCGTTCACAAAACGGTATTCTTTAATCAGGGCAATGATGAATTCCCGTAATTCGGATACATTTTCAAAATCCGAAGGCACAGCATCCCTGATGGGTCTGGCCAAATTGAACAGTCCCCTGGCAAACAGCCATTTTGAAAGCCTGTTCCGGGAAGTGTGGTATAGCAGTTCCTTGTCCGGGATCTGCTTGATGAGTGATTGGAGTTGGCGCAGGTTTTTGGCGCGTGCAATTTCTTCACCGGTAGTTATATTTCGTACCACAAAATCCCCGAAAGCGAATTCTTCGCCTATGTATTCGCTCAATTCCATCAATAGAGCCTTGGAATCTTTCATGATAAAACCAACGCCGAGTTCCCGGGCCACTTTGCTCATGCTTTGCTGAGAAGATTGCAGCAAGATGGGCATTTGTGGATCGTCGTCGCGGATCATGCGGCACAGATCGATTCCGGCATCCAGTTTTTCGGTATCGGAAGGATCGTTCTTGTGCAGGATGAATCCCACATCGGATATTACACCCAACAAGTTATTCTTGTATTTTTCGTAATGGGCCACGGCATCTTCGTAATTGGTGGCCAGAAAAATCTTGGGACGGGCTCTTTTACGGGTTTTTTGCTGCTGGTCATTGAGTGTTTCTTTCAAAAATTCGGCACTCTGTTTCAGAACCAATTTGTATATGGCAGGCAGGTACGTGGAATAATACCGCACCGAGTCTTCCACCAGCAGGATGCACTGTACTCCCGAATGCAGGATGTCTTCCTCTGCATTCATAGTATCTTCCAGAAGTTTGACAATGGCCAAAATGAGGTCTGCGTTTCCGTGCCAGCTGAATATGTAATTGATGGCCGAGCAGTCTTCCTGTTCTATGCGGTTTTTGAATTCCCTGGAATAATTGGACAACAGAACAATGGGCGTTTGGGAGCCTTCTTCACGCAAATTGCGGGCAAAACTGAATACGTCCATGTCACCTATATTGAACATACAGATTATCAGATCAAAGTCTTCCCCTTTGTTTAGCAACGTGTGGGCTTCTTCCGAGGTGGTAACCCATGAAAAAGAAGGGGGGTTACTAATGTTCAGATCGCTGTATTCTTTTTGGATCTGAACATCTATTTGTCCGTCCTCTTCCAGGATGTAAGCATCGTAACTGCTGCATATCATAAGGATACGCCGTATACGCTTTTCCATCAACTGCGTGTAATCCGGGCTGTAAAATTGCATAGGCTTGGTATTTCCCCGGTTTAAAATAAACGGGGATGATCTTCTTCCAGTTTCCTTAGTATGGTGCCGATTATGGCTTCACGGTACATACGGGAACGTACCTTAATATTGTATTTTTCACAAAAATGGTCTATCACTGCCATTTCGCGGTCGTTAAAACTTACCACTGTTTTGTGGATACGAGGGGGTATCTTTTCTTTCAAAACAGCATTTTTTCTTTTTTCCGCTCTTGCAGAAGTTCTCTGTAGTATTTTACTTCCGGAAGATCAAATGTTTTTTGTGACAGGTCCAGCCATTTCTGGGCCAACTCAAAATTCCCCTGCATCTCACAGGCAACAGACATATTGAAAGCAGCGCAGGCTACTTCTTTTGCATTATCGCCCTTTACCAGCTCCATCCATATTTTCATGGCTTCATCCCAGGCAAAGGCCAGGGCATGATTGTAGGCCATATTCCAGGCTCTTTTATCGTAAACAAATATCACCCTGTCCTGGGTTTCCCATTGGTCCTTGAAAGAACCGGCAAGTTCCTGTGCAAAGTATTCCGATGCCCTTTGCAGGTCCTTAAAGGCTGAAGACGGAATGGAAACGGTTTCTGTTTCCGAGGGGACCCATACTTCCCAGGCAACGGTATCACGCAGGGGTATGTATTTTATGAACTGGACCTTTTCGGCATCGTATACCCTGACTACCGAACTGAAGGGAGCCATCAGGTACTGCAATTTGTAATCGTCCTCTACCCGGGTTACTTCCCTTGTAAAGAATCCGCCAATCTCTACACTGTCAACCATAAAGACCAGGTTGGTCCCTGTTTCAAGGGCCAGCCGGTGTACGTAGTCAGGCTGTTCCAGCGTTCCCAGCGCTTCCGATCCGGTATAATGACTGAAAACCGGCACCGATCCGGGAGAAAGGTATGCCTCGGAGGCAAGTGTCTCTGCCAGCGACTGGGCAAATTTTTGCAACAAGACCGAGTCGGTTACCGATACCGAATCGTATTTTGGCGTGAAGACGGACATTTCCCTTCCCAGAACGTTGAGGGGTCTGGTAGCCGGGAGCCTCACGTCTACTTCCAGGATGTTGATTAACGGACCGCATGCACTTAACATCAGCAAGACGGCAAGAATTCCGGTAGTACGTATGGCTTTCATATCTTTTTGATTTTATTTTGTTTACGTATGCATTCCACCACAAACAGGAATTACCTGTCCGCTGACGTAAGAAGCCAGGTCCGAACCCAAAAAGACACAGACATTGGCTACATCCTGCGGGGTTCCTCCCCTTCTCAAAGGTATGGTGTCTGTCCAGGATTTGCGCACGGCTTCGGAAAGCTGGTCGGTCATATCGCTGACAATAAATCCGGGAGCTATGGCATTGGCCCTTATACCCCTGGGGCCGAGTTCTTTTGCTACAGACTTTGTCAGGGCAATGAGTCCGGCTTTGGATGCCGAATAATTGGTTTGACCTGCATTGCCTGACAGCCCGACAACTGAACTCATATTGATGATGCTGCCGCATTTTTGTTTGACCATAACCGGTGCCAGGGCATGAATAAAATTGAAAGCGGATTTCAAATTTACTTCCAGCACCGTGTCCCATTGTTGTTCGGACATTCGCAATACCAGGTTGTCACGTGTTATTCCGGCGTTGTTTACCAAAATATCAATACGTCCGAATTCCTGCATTACCTGTTCCACAACCCGGTGCGTTTCTTCAAAAGATGCGGCATTGGAAGCAATAGCAACTGCCTTTACGCCCAGTGAGCGGATCTCCTGGAGTGTTTCGTTGGCCTGATCATCAATTTTTAAATCGGTAAAGGCAACATCGGCTCCGTGCCGGGCCATTTCTATGGCAACTGCTTTCCCTATACCGCGGGCTGCGCCTGTGATCAGTACTTTTTTGTCTTGTAGTAATTGCATATCTCTGTTTGATTCTTTATTCCTTTATTAATTCAGCATACAGATCGTATTCATCTGCTTTTGTAATCCGGGCATTTATAAAAGAACCGGGAACTACATCCGGTGCGTTTTCCAGGATCACCTGTCCGTCAACTTCAGGTGCTTCGTATTGTGTTCTCCCCAGTACCGTTACCCCGTTATCTGTATCTCCGGTGATGAGGTAATCGGCCAATACGCTGCATCGGTTACCCACCCTGGATTGATTGTAAGCAAAGGATATGCCTTTTTGCAATTCCATTAACCGGGCATACCTTTCCTGTTTCACTTTTTGAGGTACCGAATCTTTCAAGTGTTTTGCCCCGTAGGTGCCTTCTTCCCGGGAATACATAAAAGCGCCCATCCTTTCAAACCGGGCTTTTTCTACAAAATCCATCAATTCCCGGAATTCTTTTTCGCCCTCCCCCGGATGACCAACCATCAATGTGGTGCGAATACAGATACCCGGTACGAATTTACGAAAATCTTCCAGCAATTGTAGTGTTTGTGCTTTTGTTGTGTTCCGTCTCATGGCAGAAAGCACCTGATCAGATATGTGTTGCAGGGGAATATCTATGTATTGGCAAATTTTCTTTTCAGTTCCCATGAGTCTGAGAACGTCCAGTGGAAATCCTTGCGGATAAGTATACAACAGGCGTATCCATTGAATGGAATCTATTTTGCACAGATCTTCCATTAATTCTGCCAGGAAGCGTTTTCCATACAGATCCAGTCCGTAAAAACTAGTATCCTGTGCCACAAGCACCAACTCTTTAACCCCTTGATCGGCCAGGAAGCGGGCTTCCTTGATCAGGTCTTCTTTGGGACGGGAAATATGTTTGCCCCGGATCAGAGGTATGGCACAATAAGCACATCCACGGTCACAACCTTCGCTGAGTTTCAGGTAGGCATAATGTGCCGGTGTCGATAAGACCCGTTGTGTGGCCAGCGTGGGATCGTACTGTACCCCCATAGCGGCAGTTATCAGTGGAATATCTTCCACTCCAAAAAGTGCGTCGGTTTCCGGGATCCCGCGTTCCAGTTCTTTTCTGTATCGCTCAGAAAGGCAGCCCATTACCATTACCTTTCCTATCCTTCCCTTTTGTTTTTCCTGTAAGGCTTCCAGTATGTAATCTATAGATTCCTCTCTGGCATCGTGAATGAAGCCGCAGGTATTGATGATTAACACGTCCAGGGGATAATCTTCTTCTACGGCATCGGGAATAACGTCCCATCCTCCTGCTTCCAGCTGTTGCATGAGGTGTTCACTGTCCACGCGGTTTTTGGAACAGCCCAGTGTATAGACAGAGACCTTTCCTGCCATCCCCGGCGTTTTATTTTTGTGTGGTATGTTTCATTACCGGTTTGGGGGCTTTTGCCCCGGTGGTTTTGGGAGCTTTTGTTCCTGCCGGTTTTGGTGCTTTTGCGGTTTTTACTGTCTGGGCCTTATGTTCGGGCTTTGTTTCTGCCACATGTTTTTCGGTTCCGTCCTGTTCTGTTTCTTCGCCTGATTCGTTAATTTCCGGATTTTCAAAATCCAGGGCATCGGCTTCTTTCAGTATATTATACCAGTCCAGCACTTTCTTCATGTGTGAGGGGTAAAAACGGTCTTTGTCGTACTGGGGGATCACCTTATCAAAGAATCCGGCCATTTCATCAGCCTTTGATTTGGGGTTCGGGGCGGGATTGTCGTTTAAAAATTCTTTCATTTTGGTGAAAATATCCTGCAGTTTCAGTTCGTCTTCCATTGTGGTATAAACTGAAATATCTGACAATGAAGTCATACGGGCACTTGGGCCCATCCACTTCCTGGTTTTGTCTGTCATAGATTCTACGACCACGCCCCCGTTGCTTTGGGCAAGGTAACGGAAAAGTCCGGGGTGTCCTCCAATGGAGAGAATTTTAGTAAGATCAGTTTTCATTGTTATTATTGGTTAATTGTATCATTTCCTGGTGAACTGCCAAAACCCGGGGCATTAAAGGTTGTGTTTCGTCCGAAACGATTATAAAATCAGCACCGGATTCCCTTTGGCTGTCGGTCCATTGTTTATCCATCCTGTTCAGCACCGACTGCCTGTGGCTGTTATCCCGGCCCGAGGCTCTTTGCAGACGAAGTTCCTTATCTGCAGATACGGTCAGTACTTTTGTGGTATGAAAAGGCGGGTCCATTTCCAGGAGAATTGCACTTTCAAATATCACATAAGGTGCATTTGTAGTAGCAGCCCACTTTAAAAAATCACGAACTACATAAGGATGAACCAGGGTGTTAACTTTTTTAAGGAGACTGTGATCGCTGAAAATCAGAGATGCCATAACCCTGGTATCCGGCTCTCCGTCCCTGTATATGGTATGTCCCAGCAAATTGGTCAACGCTTCTTTCAGTTCTTCGTTTTCCCGGTACAGCAATTTTGTACGTGCATCTGAATCGTAACAAGGTATACCCAGGGCAGTAAAAATACGTGTAACGTAACTTTTTCCACTGCCTATGCCCCCCGTAATACCGAGTGTTATCAGAGTTTCCATGGCCTTAGTAACGATTCTGAATGATGCCGTCCACAAATTGGGGAGACATGATTATGTGACTTATGTAACCGGGAGATGCTTCAAGAACTGGAATGATCTTGCCGCTTTCTTTCTTAATGAAGTCATTGTAATCAATCACAAGAAGAAAATCATCCGCAGAGATGCCGGATGCCTCCCGGAACGGACACCGGAACTGAATGGTCACCACATCGGGCAAAACAAAGAGTTCCCTGCGGTACGGTACGTTCCGCGTTGTTACCGGAACCTCGAAGGACATTTCCACGTAACGCAGAACCGGGATCCTGTATTCCACCTCGGCATGTGAAAGACGGGTGTTTTCCGGAATTTCCAAACGGGCAATACCTTCCACACTCTGCGAAAGGTTGCCCAGGGTAGTTTTCCGGGTTTTCACTTCTTCTATGATCTCCAGGTAAGGTTCCTGGGCATAGACCAACACGCTGTCAGGTGTCAGCCTGACATGTTCAAAAGACATATATTGGGATTTATACTCTATGTCCGCAACAAACCTTACCGGGACTTTTTTAAAATGCTCCCGGGGATACCTAAGGCGAATGGTGTCGCTTAAGATGGTTTCCAGTTCCAGGTCACTACCCAGGGCATCGTTTACCAAATTGTCTATATTGTCTGAAAGCAGGTAAAAATCATCATCGCTGCCGGGGATCTCATGTATAAGTTCCCGGTCTGCAAAAAAACTTACCGGAGGAATTCTTTTTCGCCAGGTGTTGCGAATTATGTAAAAACCCCTGGCCTTGCCTCTTATGAAAAGTGTGTTGTCAGGACGAGAAATATTGGTACGGCCTTCCAGATTGGTTTCCACTTCCACAGGGAACCGGAAGTAAGCAGTGTACTCATTGGATAATGTGTAGACCACCCAAAGGAAAAAAGCTGTGATAATACACAGTATCAAAACCAATCTGGAACGTTTCATAAGCCATACTTTTGTAAGGCGTTTGATTTTCTCTTAGTTCTGCTGCTGAAGGTCGCTGGAGTCCTTGACAAGGCTTGATTTGTCTACCCTGATCTTCACGTTGTTGTCCACTTCCAGTAAAACGGTTGAATCTTTTACTTCAACTACGGTCCCGTAAATGCCGCCTGCAGTAATGACCTTTTCACCTTTTTGCAGGTTATCGCGGTATGCTTTCAATTCTTTCTGACGTTTCTTCTGCGGACGGATCATTAAAAAGTACATTACCACGAAAATGGCAACCATCATTATAAGAAACGACCAGTTCCCGCCTTTACCGGCAACTGCGGTAGTTTGTTCTTGTAAAATAAAAAATAATGTGTTCATGTTTTAATATTGGTTTTTAATAGTATTGCTGATCTATTTCTCTACAAGTCCCCTGCCACGTTTTTCTATTATGCCTTCTGATGTCAGATATTTAATTATGCGGTCCAGTATGCCGTTCACGAACATTTTGGAATTTCCGGTACTGTAAAACTTGGAAATTTCAACCATTTCATTGAGCGTTACTTTTATGGGGATCTGCGGGAAAGCCACGGCTTCCGCCACTCCCATGACAATCAGAATGGTATCTGTGGCAGCGATCCGCTCCAGGTCCCAGTTCTGTGCAAACTTCTCTATATAACCCACATATTCTCCATAATGTTGTAAAGAATGTGTAAACAACCGGGTGGCAAAATCTTTATCGTCGTGGTTATAAAACAATGGCGGATGCTTCAGTTTGTCATGTTCGCTCTGTAAAGCTGCCAATTGTGTCAGGATAACATTACAGACATAGGCAACGTCATCTGTCCAGTGGAGGCTGCGGTCTTCCAGCACACTGTATAGTTCCGGATCATCATCCAGCTGACCGCCATAAAAATCCATCAGAAATTTCAAATCCTCCTGAAAATCCGGAGCTTCGGCTGCATTCATGTAATCCAGAAAATACGGTTCTTCTTTAAGTGAATCGTACAATTGTTTTATGTAGCCCCTGTTTGCGTTCCAATTGAGTCCGTGTGTCCGGGAGTCTGTCAATTCTTTGTCCCCGTTCAGTATCCCGATAGCCTTGTTATTGACTAAACGCAGGTTTGGATTTATTTCTTCTTGTGTGGGATGGTATTTCTGCATGCCTATTTCTATCCGTTCCTGAGCATAGCGTACCAATGTACCCGGAAGTGAGAGCAAGAGAAAATACAATTGTCTTGTTTTTTCAAGGCTTCTGATGAGTTCATTTTCTGCCAAAGCAAGATCAAAATTTTGAGAATGAACGCTGCTGAATAAAACCTTAAAAATTTTAATACGAATGAAACGCCTGCTGAGCATACCTTTTAAATCAAAAAGAATCTCTGCAAATATACAGTTTTAAAGCAAATATTTTATATTTGTGAATATTATAAATAAATCAGACTTATGTATTTTGAAGATTTCGACCGTTCCACCAAGGCGGAACATAGTGGAGAAGATGTTTTTTCCAAACCCGTACGTGCCGGAAAAAGGACCTATTTCTTTGACGTTAAGGCAACTAAAGGAAATGATTATTACCTGACCATTACGGAAAGCAAACGTCGTGTTGACAAAGACGGACGGTTTTCATATGAGAAACATAAAGTTTTCCTGTACAAGGAAGATTTTGAAAAATTCACTGAAGGGCTGGATGAAGTCATAAAATTCATTAAGGACCGGATCCCTGTTACGGAAGCCCGCCCTAATGAATTTACCAACGTAAAATTTGAAGATCTTTCAGGGAATGAATAAAAAATTTTTCATTCACCTATTGCAATCTTGAAAAATCCTTTTACCTTTGCCGCGCTTTTTGTAACCCTAAGTGTACAATAGTTCGTCAATATATTTTAGCACAGACCGCTCTTTCAAGCGGTCTTTTTTATTTTTTGAACACCAGGTACACCGCTGCTATCAGCAGAAAAAAAGCCAGGATGTGATTCCACTTGAATTGTTCTGTCCTGAATACGGCCAGTGTAAAAACAGTATACTGAAACCACTTCATTGAACCAAACTTCAGGTGTCCGTACCATGCGAATGTCATAAAGACATTGGAGAACACCAAAAGTAAAACAGTGTACAGTGTTTTCATAGGGCATCTTGAAGATGCTATTTACGTCCGGGGTATTGTTTCAGGGCTTCTTCCAGGCAGTCCATGGCATTGCTGATATCTTCTTTTTTCAGAACGTAAGCAATGCGGACTTCATCGGTTCCCTTCCCGGGTGTGGCATAGAAGCCGGCAGCCGGAGCAACCATAACGGTCTGGCCTTTGTAACTGAAACTTTCCAGCAACCACTGAGCGAATTTGTCTGAATCGTCAACCGGCAGACGGGCCGTAGTGTAGAAAGCACCCATAGGCATAGGTGAATAAACGCCTTCCATTTTATTCAAACGGTCAATCAT
>Ga0334898_1004434_pt1 | contig 10469 bp, 6 predicted proteins | sample GraSluR3_MG_10_FD_207228 | JGI IMG/M metagenome (GOLD analysis project Ga0334898, IMG submission 207228) | Sludge microbial communities from methane-producing bioreactor in Wageningen University, Netherlands - Granular Sludge_3_08-R3 | ecosystem: Engineered > Bioreactor > Anaerobic > Unclassified... | reverse complement strand
TTGAAAAGACCTTTGTTTCCATTTCTCGCCTCTACTTCTTCTTCGCTTTTTTCACGATGACTACGCTCTGGGCGGGTCCAGGAATCGCTCCTTTCACCAAAAGAACCTGCATCTCTTCATCGACACGAACGACACGAAGATTCTGAACAGTCACCTTGTCCGCTCCCATACGCCCAGCCATCCTGTGGCCCTTGAACGTACGTGACGGAGTCGAGGACATCGCAGTACCACCGATATCGCGGTGGAACTTGGATCCGTGGGTCGCCCGTCCTCCTGCGAAACCGTGCCGTTTCATACCACCCTGGAAACCTTTTCCCTTGGAGGTACCGACCACATCGACAAACAGGACGTCCTTGAACACATCCACTCCGAGGACATCGCCAACAGCGGTCTCCTTATCGAAGTCCCTCATCTCAACGAGAGTCTTCTTAGGCGCGCAGACTTCCTTGAACTGCCCTGCATACGGCTTGGTGGTTTGACTCTTCTTCTTGTCGAAGGAGCCGAGAACACAAGAACTGTACCCATTCTTTTCGACGGTTCTGTGTCCGACCACCACATTGTCCTCTATCTTTATCACTGTCACAGGGGTAAGGCGCCCGTTGGCGTCGAACACCTGTGTCATTCCTATTTTTTTACCGATAAGCCCTAACATCTCTTACCTCAACTCTTACTGTTTAATCTCTACATCCACGCCAGCAGGAAGCTCAAGCTTCATGAGGGCATCCATGACTTTCGATGTAGGGTCAAGAATGTCAATCAGCCTTTTGTGTGTACGCATCTCGAACTGTTCACGGGACTTCTTATTCACATGGGGCGATCTGAGAACAGTATATTTGTTGATACGAGTCGGGAGAGGTACGGGGCCAGAGACTTTGGCACCAGCCTTCACAACCGTCTGCACGATAGCCTTAGCGCTCTGCTCTACGAGCTCAATGTCAAAACCCCTCAGCCGTACCCGAATTCTATCCTTAGCCATCATTCCTCCAAAAAACGGGTCTTGCCCGCAACCATTATGCGGGCAAGACAGTTAATCAATCTCAGTCGACGATCTCGATGACCTGTCCCGAAGCAACGGTCTTGCCGCCTTCACGGATAGCGAATCTCAATCCCTTGTCCATGGCGACCGGGTGGATCAACTCAACATTGATCTCGGTATTGTCGCCGGGAAGCACCATCTGCTTGCCTTCAGGAAGGTTCACAGTACCGGTGATATCGGTGGTTCTGAAGTAGAACTGTGGGCGGTAACCAGCGAAGAACGGGGAGTGACGACCACCCTCTTCCTTGCTGAGCACATATACGGTACCAGTGAACTTGGCATGGGGGGTAATCGATTTGGGCTTCGCAAGAACCTGTCCGCGAACAACTTCCTTCTTATCGACACCGCGAAGCAATGCACCCACGTTGTCACCAGCCTGACCTTCATCAAGCAACTTGTTGAACATCTCGACACCGGTACATACGGTATCCTTGGTATCCTTGATACCGACGATGGAGACAGGATCGTTCACATGGAGGATACCACGCTCGATTCTTCCGGTAACCACAGTACCACGACCACTGATCGAGAAGATGTCTTCAATAGGCATAAGGAAGGGAAGGTCCACAGCACGCTCCGGGAGCGGAATGTAGGAATCCATCGCATCAAGCAACTCCTGGATGCACTTGGTCTTCTCGGGATCATCGTTGTGCTCCATTGCATCAAAAGCAGAACCCTTGATGATGGGAGCATTGTCGCCATCGAACTGATAGGAATTGAGAAGATCACGCATCTCTTCCTCGACCAACTCGATCAAGTCGGGATCGTCAACCTGGTCGGTCTTGTTGATGAACACGATGATGGCAGGTACACCAACCTGACGTGCGAGAAGGATGTGTTCCTTGGTCTGGGCCATTGCACCGTCGGTAGCTGCAACAACGATGATCGCGCCATCCATCTGGGCGGCACCGGTGATCATGTTCTTGATGTAGTCGGCGTGTCCCGGACAGTCGACGTGTGCATAGTGGCGTGCATCGGTCTGGTACTCGACGTGACGAGTGTTGATCGTGATTCCTCTTGCCTTCTCTTCGGGTGCGTTGTCGATCTCATCGTACTTCATCACCTTGTCGCCGCTCTTGCGTCCGCAATACATGGTGATCGCAGCGGTGAGGGTGGTCTTGCCATGGTCAACGTGACCGATGGTGCCTACGTTTACGTGTGGCTTTGTTCTGTTGAATTTCTCTTTAGCCATCAGATCCTCCTTGTGACATTCCTTGTCACAAAAATATTTGTATCATGCTCCATAAAGGCAAGACGCCTTTACCTTTCACATCAATGAGACAAATCGATTGGGGGATACAGTAGATGAAGGAAGGGGGATCCAGAGGTCGACAAGTCAAATCATCGCTTGGCGACATAGTACAGATTTAAAAAAAGTCTGCAGCCTGGAACCACCTTATCATCCAACAAGTAATCCGGACGATCGGTTTGGCTCTGCCAACGCCCAATTTGGACGCCTTTGCCAATATAGAAGGTTTGACAAGTTGTGTCAACACCTAGAGGCAAAATGCATATGATTCTGTAAAAAATAGTTAGGGCGCCTCAAAATCGGGCGCCCAAAACCATCCAATCCAGCAAATCAACGATTGTGGGAGGAGAACGCCTTGTTGGCCTCCGCCATCCTGTGGGTATCTTCCTTCTTCTTGAAGGCAGCACCGGTATTCGCAACCGCATCAAGCAATTCAGCGGAAAGCTTCTCGCTCATCGACTTGCCATTGCGTGCACGAGCCGCGGAAATGAGCCAGCGCATCGCCAACGCTTCCCTACGGTTGTCCTTGATCTCCACCGGAACCTGATAAGTGGCTCCACCTACACGTCTGGATTTGACCTCGACGACAGGCTTTACATTCTCAAGTGCCTTGATGAACATCTCGAGCGGATTTTCACCACTCTTTTCCCCAACCACCGACAATGCATCATAAATGATCTTTGTGCTGATCGACTTCTTTCCATCGACCATCATGCGGCGGATGAACTTCTCGACCACAACACTGTTGTAAACGGCATCGGGCAGGATTTCCCGCACCGGAGCAACTGTTCTTCTAGCCATTGGTCACCTCCATCAAGCCTTGGGCTTCTTCGTTCCATACTTGGAACGACTTCTCTTCCGATCGTTGACACCAAGTGTATCCTTGGCACCTCTAACGATGTGGTAGCGGACACCGGGAAGGTCCTTGACCCTTCCGCCACGCATGAGCACCACAGAGTGTTCCTGCAGGTTGTGGCCGACGCCGGGAATATAGGCGGTGACTTCGATTCCATTGGAAAGACGAACCCTGGCAACCTTTCTCAAGGCCGAGTTCGGCTTCTTCGGTGTGACGGTCATCACTCTCGTGCATACGCCACGCTTCTGGGGACAGCCCTGCAATGCGGGAGACTTCGTCTTGTTGGCATTCGTCGACCGACCCTTACGTATCAATTGGTTAATAGTTGGCATCTTTCGATACTCTCCCTTTTTCTTCTTGACGGTCGCCCCAAGAGGGCGAACCGGGCGGGACAGCCAAAGACCATCCCTTATGTATGCTCATCTCCAAAGTCAGCATGCAAAACCTATCGTTCATTCGTACGAGGTGATGACTGTTATTCCTCATCACCATCGTCTTCGGAGGTTTCACCTTCGGATATCATTTCGTCCAAATCGTCCGAGTCGAAATCTTCATCGTCCCCGAACATCCCCATACGGCGTGAACCGATGAGCGACTGCACCTTTTCCCCAAGGTCGATCGGATTGTCTTCCTTCACCCTGATGTTGCGATACCGCTTCATACCGGTACCGGCAGGAATGAGATGACCGATGATCACATTCTCCTTGAGTCCGCGCAACACGTCTCTACTACCAGCTATCGCAGCATTTGTCAAGACCTTGGTGGTCTCCTGGAACGATGCGGCGCTGATGAACGAGTCGATGCTCAACGAAGCCCTGGTGATTCCCAGAAGCATCGGACGGGCATCGGCGGGCTGTCCACCTTCGGCGATCACACGTGCATTCTCCTCATGGAAACGGTATTTGTCGACCTGTTGTCCATGGATGAAGTTCGTATCTCCGACACGAATGACCTCGACTTTGCGCAACATCTGACGGACAACCACACCAAGGTGTTTGTCATTGATATCAACACCCTGCAAGCGATACACTTCCTGAACTTCGTCGAGAAGGAACGACTGCAAGGCGTTCTCTCCAAGGATCTCCAGGATATCGTGTGGATCAATCGGTCCATCACACAATCGCTCGGCAGCTTCGACACGGTCGCCATCCCTCACCAACAGGTGTTTGCTCATCGGAATCTGGTGCTTGTACTCCATTCCATAGTCATCTTCGATCACTACGATACGCTTGCCCTTGACCACAGAACCGAAACGAGCCACACCATCGACCTGAGCCAACACGGCGGGATTCTTCGGCCTTCTCGCCTCGAACAGCTCTCCGACTCTCGGAAGACCTCCGGTGATATCCTTCGTCTTGACGCTTTCCTTGAGCAACTTCGCCAACACACGACCCTTTCTCACTTCCGCGCCATTCTCCACATTCAAATAGGATGCGGCAGGCAGGAAGTAGGTCGCCAAGGTCTCCTTATCCTTTCCGATGATAGAAATGCGGGGCTGCAAGGTCTCGCTGATATGATCGGTGATCTTTTTCTCGATACTACCGGTCTCGACATTGACCTCTTCCTTGAGGGTTGTCCCCAATTTGATATCGATGAACTCGACCTTACCTTCATACTCGGCGATGATGGGTTCGCTGAAGGGGTCGAAGACAACGACTGTGGCATTTTCGGGTACATACGAACCGATTTCCACCTTGAGCTCCGATCCATTCCTCACATCCATTCTCTGCTCGGGAGTGACCACATAGAGTGTATTGCCGATGATCCTGGCGATTCCCATATGGTCGGATACCATCTTTCGACCATCGTGGGATTCCAGCAACTCGGATCCAATCACCACCTTGTCTCCATCAGCCAACAACAGCTTGTCCTTCCCTACAGAATATTCGGCATGGACCCGTGAATAGAAGATGAAGCCTTTTCTGGTGAATAGTTTGGAACCGTCATACGCTTCGATCAAGGTTCCACTTATGCTGTTCACGATAATGGGATAGTTGAATACAACACGGTTCTCCTCAGTTCCACTGGTAGCCGTTCCACCGATGTGGAAGGTTCTCATGGTGAGCTGGGTACCCGGCTGACCGATCGACTGTGCGGCGATGATTCCCACAGCCTCACCAATATCGACAGGACGGTTGGTTGCGAGGTTCCTACCATAACATTTGCGGCAGACCCCATGACGGGCTTCACAAGTGAGCACGGTTCGGATGAGCACCGATTCGATGCCGGCCTCTTCAATCTCCTTCGCCTTGACAGCGGTGATCTCCTCGTTCACATCGAGAATCAACTCCCCGGTGATCGGATGCTTGACCTTCTCCAAGGTGTAACGTCCGACAATACGATCGGAAAGTGCTTCAACGATCTCATCACCATCCTTCATGGCGGTTCTTTCGATACCGTTGATGGTTCCGCAATCGTCTTCATTGATCACTACATCCTGGGCGATATCGACCAAACGTCTGGTGAGATAACCTGCTTCAGCGGTCTTCAACGCGGTATCGGCAAGTCCCTTTCTCGCACCGTTGGTGGAGATGAAGAACTCGATGATCGAGAGACCTTCCTTGAAGTTCGAACGAATGGGGAACTCGATGATGTCACCAGAAGGCTTCGCCATGAGACCGCGCATACCACCAAGCTGACGGATCTGGGTCTTGGATCCCCTCGCACCCGAATCTGCCATGAGATACAGGGGGTTGAATCCATTCTGACTCGTCTTCAACTCGTTCATCAGTGAAGTGGAAATGTCTTCGGTGGTTTTGCTCCACACCTCAATCACACGGTTGTACCGCTCATCCTGGGTGATGTGTCCCTGTCGATACTGCTCCCTGATTTCGGTCTGCCTCTGTTCGGCGGCAGCAACCAACTCCGCTTTCGCATCCGGAACGATCATATCGGACAAACCAATGGTCGCACCAAACAAGGTAGCATACTTGAACCCGATGTCCTTGATGGAGTCGAGCATCTTCACCGCAACCGAAGTCTTCTGATTCTGGATGACCTCACCGACCAAACGCTTCAACTCCTTGTCACCGAAACACACGTTCTGGTAAGGAATCTCAGGAGGCATCTCCACATTGAACAACACCCGACCGGGGGTGGTCTCCACAACCTCACCATCAATGAGACGATACTTGATCATCGCATTGTAGGAGAGCGCTCCGGAATCGAGGGCCAGGATAAGTTCCGAAATATTATCGTAATACTTGCCCGTTCCCTTCGCACCGACCATCTCCCTTGTCAGATAGTTGATACCCAACACCATATCCTGGGAAGGGAATACGATCGGCTTTCCATTGGCGGGGTCAAGCAAATTGTTCGCAGAGAGCATCAATGTCCAACATTCTATTTGGGCAGCTTGGGTCAACGGCACGTGGACAGCCATCTGGTCACCATCGAAGTCGGCGTTGTAGGCATGACATACCAACGGGTGCAACTTGATGGCCTTGCCATCGACAAGAACCGGCTCGAACGCCTGGATTCCCAACCGGTGGAGTGTCGGCGCGCGGTTCAGCAACACCGGATGCTCCTTCACCACATCGTCGAGAATCGCCCAAACTTCGGGAGTCTCCTGTTCGACCAGGGTCTTGGCCTTCTTGATGTTGTATACGATCCCCTTCTGTACCAACTTCTTCATTATGAAGGGCTTGTACAGTTCAAGCGCCATCTTGGAAGGCAATCCACACTGGTGGAGCCGCAACTCGGGACCGACCACGATAACGGAACGACCGCTATAGTCGACACGTTTACCCAAGAGGTTCTGTCTAAAACGACCCTGCTTACCCTTGAGCATATCGGACAACGACTTGAGAGGCCTGTTGGAGGCACCTTTCACCACACGCTTCTTCTTGGAGTTGTCGAACAATGCATCGACAGCCTCCTGCAACATCCGCTTCTCATTCCGGATGATGATATCGGGAGCATGAAGGGACATGAGTCTGGTGAGGCGGTTGTTCCTGTTGATCACCCTTCTGTAGAGATCGTTGAGATCACTGGTGGCGAAACGACCGCCATCGAGCTGCACCATGGGACGCAGCTCGGGTGGAATCACGGGGATCACGGTGAGAATCATCCATTCGGGTTTGTTCCCGCTGTCACGGAAATTCTCGACGACCTCGATCCGCTTCAATAGGCGCTTGTCGGCCTTCTCTCCCTTTGCGACCATTTGTTCGCGCAATTCGGATGAGAGCAACTCCAGATCGAGATTCTCCAAAAGAATCTTCACCGCTTCGGCACCCATCATCGCCTGGAAGGACTCTCCGTATTGTTCCCTTGCCTGATAGTATTCGTCTTCAGTGAGCAATTGTTTGTAGTTGAGTTCGGTCTCGCCCGCATTGATGACCACATACTTCTCGTAGTAGAGGATCGATTGCAATGCGGCACGCGGGATATCGAGCAAGAGGCTCATCCTCGAAGGGACCGAACGATAGTACCAGATGTGGGACACTGGGGAGGCAAGATCGATATGACCCATCCTCTCACGACGAACCTTGAAGTGCGTGACTTCGACTCCACAACGGTCGCATATCACTCCCTTGTAGCGGATCGACTTGAACTTACCGCAGTAACATTCCCACTCTTTGGTCGTACCGAAGATCTTCTCGCAGAAGAGTCCGTCACGCTCCGGACGCAGAGTCCGGTAATTGATTGTCTCCGGCTTCTTGACCTCACCGTATGACCACGCCTTGATCTGCTCAGGGCTGGCCAACTTTATCATGATGCTGTCGAAATCCTGAATTTCCTTCATCCGAAATCTCCTGCTTAGTTAATCGAGTTTCGCTTATTGATAAGCTCTTCGTCGCGTTCGGTAAGCGGAACCTGCCGCCCCTTCGAATCATACACCGACATGTCGAGCGCCAAACCACGAACCTCTTGGACGAGTACATTGAAAGCTTCCGGCATACCGGCATTCGTGGCGGGTTCTCCCTTCACGATGCTTTCATAGATCTTCACCCTTCCATTCATATCGTCCGACTTGATGGTGAGCAACTCCTGCAAGGTATTGGCGGCTCCATACGCCTCGAGTGCCCAAACCTCCATTTCTCCAAGCCTCTGACCACCGAATTGGGCTTTTCCTCCCAACGGCTGCTGGGTTACCAGCGAGTAGGGTCCTGTCGAACGGGCGTGCATCTTGTCGTCCACCAAGTGGTGGAGCTTCAAGTAGTAGATATATCCACAGAACACCGGATTCACAAACGGTACTCCGGTTCTTCCATCATGGAGGGTCGTCTTCGACGTAAGCGGAAGATTCGCCTCCTTCATCTTCGCCTCAAGTTCCTCAACCGAAGCCGACTGGAACACAGGAGAAGAGAACCATTGGTCGAGCTCATGTGCTGCCCAACCGAGTTGGGTCTCCATCAGCTGACCGATATTCATTCGCGAGGGAACACCCAACGGATTCAAACATACATCCAATGGAGTTCCGTCCGCCATGTAAGGCATATCCTCTTCGGGGAGCACTCTGGCAACAACACCCTTGTTTCCGTGTCTGCCTGCCATCTTGTCGCCCTGACGAAGCTTTCTCTTGGTGGCGATCAACACCTTGACCATCTCATCCACTCCGGGAGGAAGCTCATCACCCTCACTTCTCTTCAACCTCTGGATATCGATGACCGTGCCCTCGGTTCCATGGGGAACCTTGAGTGAGGTGTCGCGAACCTCTTTGGCCTTCTCTCCGAAGATCGAGTTCAACAACTTGAATTCGGGAGTAGTGTCCGATTCCGATTTCGGAGTGACCTTACCGACAAGGATGTTGCCGGAACGGACAACCGAACCGATACGAACGATTCCATCTTCATCCAACTGTTCGAGATTCTTCTCACTCGTGTTGGGAATATCGCGGGTCAATTTCTCTGGACCAAGCTTGGTTTCCCGGATATCGGTGGAGAACTCCTTGATATGGATCGAAGTATAGATATCCTCCTTCACCACACGTTCGGAGATCAGCACGGCATCCTCGTAGTTGTAACCGTTCCAAGGAACGAATCCCACAAGAATATTGCGTCCCAAAGCCAACTCACCACGATCGGTGGCCGGTCCATCGGCAAGGACGGCGCCGGCATCGACATGTTGTCCGACCATAACGATCGGCTTTTGATTGAAACAAGTGTCCTGGTTGGTGCGTTCGAACTTCTGCACCACATAGGAATCGACCTCACCTTCGATCTGTGCGACATCCGGAGCGATATCGATACGGGTGGAAGAAACATACTTCACCGTACCAGCCCGCCTCGACTTGATGAGCACACCGGAATCATAGGCAGTCTTGGCTTCCATCCCGGTACCTACGAAAGGAGCTTCAGGAAACAACAAGGGAACTGCCTGACGTTGCATGTTCGATCCCATCAAGGCACGGTTGGCGTCATCATGCTCCAGGAAAGGAATCAACGAAGCGGCCACACTGATGACCTGCATCGGCGACACATCCATATACTTCACATCGGTTGCCGGACGTGTGGTGTAATCACCGCTTCGGCGCACCGGAATGTCGTCCTCGAGGAACGTTCCATCTTCTTCGATCGGAGAATTCGCCTGTGCGATGAAGAACTTCTCCTCATCATTCGCGTCGAGATACCGATAGGTTTTGGAGACCTTACCATCGATCACCTTGCGGTAGGGACTTTCCAGGAACCCATGTTTGTTCACTCTGGTATAGTTCGCCAAAGATACGATAAGACCGATGTTCGGACCTTCAGGTGTTTCGATGGGACACATGCGACCATAGTGGGTGTAGTGTACATCACGAACCTCGAAAGAGGCCCTATCACGGGAAAGACCACCGGGACCCAATGCATTCAAACGACGCTTGTGGGTCAATTCGGCAAGCGGATTGACCTGGTCCATGAACTGGCTCAACTGGCTTGAACCGAAAAATTCCTTTATCGCGGCGACCACAGGCTTGATGGAGACGAGGTCCTGGGGTTTCACCTGATTGCTTTCCAGGTTCATCCTCTCACGTGCGATTCGTTCCATTCTTGCAAAGGCCGCACTCAACTGGTTCTGGAGCAACTCTCCCACCGAACGCACACGACGGTTTCCAAGGTGGTCGATATCGTCGACATTCTCCTCACCGATATAGACCTTGATGAGGAAGCCCATCGTATTCACGATGTCCTGGGGAACGAGCACAGTGAGCTCGGTACTCGCCTCTTCATCATCGACATCCTCTTCGGTACCGAACTTCTTATTGAACTTGTAGCGTCCAACACTGCCCAGATCATACCTTCTGCTGGAGAAGAACATATCGGGGAGATCCTTTTCCGCTCGCTCGATGGCAATCATCTCACCAGGTTGGAGCACGGCATAGATCGGAGAAAGCACATCCTCCTTCA
>Ga0334898_1004433_pt1 | contig 10473 bp, 8 predicted proteins | sample GraSluR3_MG_10_FD_207228 | JGI IMG/M metagenome (GOLD analysis project Ga0334898, IMG submission 207228) | Sludge microbial communities from methane-producing bioreactor in Wageningen University, Netherlands - Granular Sludge_3_08-R3 | ecosystem: Engineered > Bioreactor > Anaerobic > Unclassified... | reverse complement strand
CCATCCTTTTTGAAGCAAAAACCCCTCCAGTTCGTCGATGTCTCCCGCACACTGAACAGTAAGGGGTTGTTCCCGTTCACCTGCAAGGTCGATCCTCCAGGCGGCGAGATCGCGCCAGCCATCGTCCCGCCACTCGGAAAACCCCATGATTTTTTCAGAAGTCACCGGTGCATAGAAGGCCAGGTCTTTTTCATGGCGCTGACCGATATGGAATCCCCCTGCAAGGGCCATCACTAGAACAGCCGTTATTGCCACCGCCCGCCTGGGGACCGTCTCGGAGACTCCCTTTACGTAGGCGATTCCCAGCAATGCCACCCACATGGTGCCGATGAAAAGGCCGCCGAGAACATCGGAAAGCCAGTGAACGCCAAGGTAGAGTCGGGAGACCCCGATAATGAACGAATATGCGACGACCGCCGGTACGGCCTTCCATTGCCGTGATCCAGGCAACCCTCTGGAGAGCACCACGATAAGGAACCCGTAAATGACAATACTCATCGCTACATGACCGCTGGGGAAACCGTAGGACGAAATCCCTTCATAGATCTCTATGGGACGGGGTAGGTCGATGGCCCATTTCAACAGCTGCACGCCCGTTAGACCACCGAGAACCGCCAGGATCCAGAAGGCCGCAGTCCGGTAGGCCCGCCCGAAGACGAGGGTTACCAAAACCGCGATGGACAGGGAAATATTCACAAAGGAATCGCCGAGCTCCGTCAGGGCCGCAAAAATGCTGTCCGACCACGGGGTCCTCAGGATCTCAAAAAAATTGTACACTGCCTGATCCGCTGCAACCAGTTGATCCCCCGCCAGAACATCCTGCAAGACGCCGAGGAATCCCCAGGTTGCAAGACAAAAGGTTGCGACGAGAAACGCCATGAACATCTCTTCGCCGCGTTCACGAAAGAAAAGGAACGTGACCAGACGCTTTAACAGCAGCAGCAGCCCTTGCCGGGGGTGTTCTGGTGCAGCCCATTCTTTCAGGCTTGCCACCCACAGTGGTCCTTTCCTCTCCAGCAAACGGGCAAGGCTTCGGCTGAGCCAGACGATGAACCACAAGGCTGCCAGCAGGACCCCCAGAAGCACGGCCAGTCTGGAGCTCACAGCTCCTGCGACCGCGAGGGATGTCCCGAAAAAAACCCCGGGAAGGATGTACGCGAAAGCCCAGCCTGCGGCAGAAAGGACATTGACGATCACAAAACGCGCGGGGTTCATCCCCAGCATTCCGGCTACGACGGGAATTACCGGACGTATCGGCCCGACGAAACGGCCGAAGAAAATGCTCTTGCCGCCATGACGCCTGAAAAAGGCTTCGGCGTTTTTCATCATGCCCGGATATCGTGAAAAGGGCCAAATACCCATGAGCCTTTCCTGGTAGAGATGCCCCAGCCAATAACTTGCGCCGTCGCCCAAAACGGCTCCGGAGCAGGCCAGAAGCAGGACAGGCCAGAGATGGAGGCTACCCGTCGCCACCACCGCCCCGAAGCCGAACATGAGGGCTGTGCCGGGGACCAGAAGGCCCACGAAGGCAAGGGATTCAGAAAGCGACGTCAGAAAGACCGCGGCGTATGTGAGTTCGCGGTGATGGGAGATAAACGTCAACAGGGTGTGGAAATAGTGCATCACAAGCTCTTTTCCTCTCTCGCCGAACTTCACTCTTTTGAAACGGCACTGGTTCCAGAGGGTTGGTCTCGGCGTGAATCGGCAGTCTCCGAAAATGTGGGGCCTATCCGTTTTTTTCCATTGGTCCTGTTATCCTTTTCCCTGCTGATTCCCTCCCGCGCCTGCGAGGGCGAGGACTCTGCGATACAGTTTTATGACTCTCCCGGCTGTCAGAAGGTAATGTCTTTTACTGTTTCCCGGCGCCGCTGGGGCGAAAGGGGAATCATTCAGGAAGACGAACCGGTATTTCAAACCGGCGGCATCTTCGAGTTCCTGTGCCAGCCATCGGTCCAGCCATTCCCCGGATGTTCTGCCGGTGGAGTCAAGGAAAATAAAAGCCGCGTTCCCCAAGCAGAAAGAAAAAAAGAAGGGGCCGAAATGGCGGTAGAACCTCGGAGCCCCGAAGTCTTCTAATTCATTGTGACCAACGGCAAGAACATAGGGGATATCCAATTTTCCGAGACCACGATATAGCAGCCGGTATTTATCTTCCGCCCCGTCGTAAACCGCATTCCCGGCGGACACCATAAAATCGATCTCTTCGTTCCGGACCAGGGGGACGATACGTTTTTCGAAAATCCGCATGGAATTCCTTATATTCCCCACAACGGCGAAACTGTAAGCTTGCCTTCCCTGCAACCACTTTTCGATACGCTCTATATTCACTGCATTGAGAGACTGGAAATCTTTTTCATAAACGGCGAGGTAAACCTTGTACCCAGCCAGGAAAAACATTTCTGTTTACGTTTTCGGCTCACAGGCCTACCCTCTTTTTCCGGTTGAAGAGTTCCCCGTAGATGATCATGATCCCTATGATCACGCCTATATATATTGTCAGGAACCGCCAGGATATGGTCAAAAGCGTAATATCCTTCTTTTGAACCAGGTGAGTCAAGAAGAACCCGTATCCCCCCTCAGCGATGCCCGCAGCACCGGGGGTGGGGGCAAAATACATGAAAAAGGTGACCACCACCTGAAAGGCCAAAACCGTCAGAAAAGGAATATGGTATCCCAGGGCCTTCAAGAGAACCGCTGAAAAGGAAAAAAGCAGCAGCAGAAAGAGGGCCGTAAAGAAAAAGGACAAAACCGCCCAGGCCGTTCCATTTCTGATAAATTTCATGAATCCCTCGGAGAAGAAATCCATTTCGCGGGAAACCCGAAGGTAAACCGTTCTCCTGCGCCGTGGCGACAGCATTTTCATATTGCCGAGCACGAAGAGAAAACGGTAGAGCCAGCATTTCATAACCCGGATCCGGAAGAGGACCACCCAGAATAGCGCCACGTAAAGACTGGAAACGCCCGTTATTGCATAAAGCACGTGCCTGTGAAAGAAGCCCCGGAATTCGTTTGGCTCGAGCCAGATGACAATTGGTGTAATGGTAAACAACATCAGGGCGGCCAGCATGGTGCGGATCGAAGTTGCTGCCGTCGCTTCCCCGAGCGGTATACCTTTCCGGTTCATGAAATAGATCTGGACTACTCCGCCTCCCGTGGCAAGGGGAGTGACGTTGGAGACGAAAATGTTCACGAAGACAAGTTTGAGGATATATGTAAAGGAAATGCGAAAACCCATTGCCCGGATGACGGAATAAAGACGCAATCCATCTGCCAGAAAATACAGGACCAAAAGGGCCAGAAGGCAGATGATGAATTCCGCCGAGAACACGGTTTGAGAAAAATGCAGCTGTCCACCCCCAAAGGAACGATGGACGAAAAACAATGTCCCCAAGGACATTGCAAAAAAAAGCGCCGCAAGGCCCAGATAGCCGTATATCCTCCTGGAAATGTGCGACGGGAAATGTCCGCCTCCGTTTTGTATTGCGTTTAAAAGGTGTATTTTCAATTTCTTGCACCCCTTGCAAGGTTGTGTCGCCGGTTTTCTGAGATTTTTTGCCGAAGGCGCCGGGGCTGAATCGAAAAAATTGATTCCGTTTTCGACCTGGTTGCTGAAACCGCCCAGCAGTCACCCCTTGTCTTCAACCACGTCCTGTAACTCAATGCCGATTCTCATCGAACAAGGGGAGTACCAGTTCAACCTTCAGGCCTGTGCCGTTGTCGCCGTCTCCAAGAGTGATCGACCCTTTATGGAAATCGATGACATTCTTTACAATGGCCAAACCCAACCCGCTCCCGAGAGCCCTTTCGCTCCGATACCGGTAAAATCGCCTGAACACTTTGGGTCTTTGGTCTGCGGGAATTCCCGGTCCTTCGTCGTTGATTTCGAAAAAAAGTTTCCCGGTATCGGTGAAGGCATTCAAGGTGACAGCGGTGCCCGAGGGCGAATATTTCAAGGCATTGTCGACCAGGCTTGAAATCATTGCCTTCAGGCCCCTTTCGTTCCCTGCCAGAAGAATGGGGGCCTCGGGTTTCGACCACAGGAGGTCAATTTCCCGCTCCATGGCCAGCGGGGAGAATTCTGAAACGACATCCCCGATGATCGTTCGAAAGTCCAGAACCTCGATGTTTTCCTCGAGAATATCAGCGTCCGTCTTCGCCATCATCAAGATCTGGTTTGCCATGACTGTGGCGCGATTTATCCCTTTTTTGATCTTCTTGAGGGAGTTTTCACGCTCCAGTTCGTTTCCGGTGTCGAGTGCATTTTGTACTTGCAGGTCTACCGCGGTCAGTGGGGTTCTGAGCTCGTGGGCAGCATCTGCGAGAAAGTGTTTTTGTCCCTTGATCGCAATATCCAGTCTCGAAAGGAGAGCATTGAGCTCCCGGACCAGGGGCAAGATCTCTTCAGGGACCATTGTCTCGTCGACAGGATCCAGTCTGGAGGCTTTTTTCCGGCGGATGCTGTCACAGAGTTCCTGGACGGGTCTAAAGCTTTTGTTGACGACAATGTATATCCAGATCGCAAGCGCAACCGCCAGGAAAAGTAGTGATAATGCCGTTTCCACAGCTATGAAAAAGACTATCTCTTTTCGTTCTTTAAGCGGCTGGGCGACCTGGACTGTGGTATCCCCCTTTGAGAGGACATAGACCCTCCACGGGGTTCCGTCATACATGAGATCGGTAAATCCAGGTTTTGAAACAAGGGGAATGGCGGTTTCCCGATTGGTGGTGTATAACAGGTTGTTTTCCGCATCCCGGATCTGGACTATCGAATCGACGGTTTTCTCCTCAAATCCACTTTCGGTGTCAGGTGTACTGTAATCCCTTCGGAGATGAGCGGCCAGTGCCACTTGCTCCATTTGATAATCCATGATTTCGAAGATCTCTTCTCGCATCGCGAAAAAAAGAAAAAGCAGGACCGTTGAGGAGCAAACGATAATCCCTATGGTAAGTCCGGAGAGTATTGCCCGTTTTATGGATTTCACGAAGGTTTCTCCATGAGGTACCCGAAGCCGCGGATGTTTTTTATGATGCCGGGACCGATTTTTTTTCTCAGGTTGTGTATGTGAACCTGCACGGCATTGCTTTCTATTCCTTTTTCCCAGCCGTAAAGGGCGGTTTCAAGTTCCTGCTCGGTAAGGATTTTCCCGATGTTTTGAAGAAAGGTCATGAGAAGGGTGTATTCGCTGCGGGAAAGCCGAAGCGGACTTTCGTTTCTGAAAACCCTCATATCAGCCGGGTTGACGGCCAGGTCACCGAACCGAATGATCGGCGTTCCCTCTCCCCTGGACCGCCTGGTCAGTGCTCGGATCCGGGCCGAAAGTTCCTCCAGCTCGAAGGGCTTTACCATGTAGTCGTCTGCTCCGCAATCAAGCCCTCTGATTCGGTCCTGTACGGCGTCCCAGGCTGTCAGGATAATAACCGGGAGTTGCCTGCGTTTTGCTCTCAGCGTTTGCAGCAGTTCAAGCCCTGAACCGTCCGGGAGGCCCAGATCAAGTACCACCAGCATGAAATTTTCCAGGTCAAGGGCCATTGCGGCAGATTCGAGGTCTTGCACCCAATCTACGGTATAACCTCTTCTCGACAGGCCAGTCTTGATCTCCTCTCCGATCATTTCGTCATCTTCCACGACTAAAAGGCGAATTTCCCATCACTCCCTGCATAGCGGGCTCTGCATATGTTCCTTGTATCCCCGAAAGACGAAGTGCTTCATGAGAATATAGAATATCACTGTGTAAAAAGTGCCGGACATGATTTGTGAGAGAAATGTATCAACCCGCAGCATTTCCACCGCGAAGACAAGAGCGGCAAGATTGGCCGCGTAAGCAACTCCGAAGCTTAAAGAAAACAGGAAGAATTCCTTCCCCAGATGCCCGCTGCTTCTGAAATTTCTGTACTTGTTCAGGATAAACGAAACCAGGAGTCCGGTTGCGTATCCCGTCATGTTGCTCAAAATATAATCGACCCCGAAAATATCCAGAAGGACGTAGATAACGGAGAAGCACGATACAGTATTGACAACGCCGATGAGGCAATATTTCAAAAAAGTATGATTCCTCAGGACCATGAGCCGGGGACTCCAGTCTTTCTGGCTTTCCGGAGGAAAGGACGATAATGGAGAGAAATCCGCAACAAATCGAAAAGCATCAGCAATTGGCTTGAAAAGGTGATTTTAGAGCCCGGAACCTCCTTCCAGGAATGCAACGGGACTTCGCAAACGATTTTTCTCGTGTTTTCCTTGCCGTAAAGGCTACGTATCCTGGCGAAAATTTCCACGTCAAAAGCCCAGGAACTCAAAAAAGGTTTTTGGAAAACCCTTTCGGCAAGGGTCCGTTCAAAAAGCTTGGCCCCGCACTGGGTATCCCTGAATCTGAGTCCGAGAACCACGGAGGCAAGAAAAGAGAAAAGTTTTCCGTCGGCATACCGAAGAAAGGTCCTCTGGATTGAAGCCCCCATCCGTGTGATTCTCGAACCGCTTGCAACAAGATAGGGGCGCCCGTCTTTCAAGGTGTCCAGTAAAGAATCGATTTCCTCCAGGGGTGTTGCAAGGTCCGCGTCCCAGTACCCCAGGTAACGTGAAGCTTTTTGGGTGGCCAGAACATGATTGATTCCGGTTCGTATGGCTTCACCTTTCCCTGAATTTTGCAAGAGACGTTTCGTTGTGACCTGTTTTGGGAAACAGGACGCCGCTTTCCTGATTATTCCATATGTCCCATCATGGCTCCCGTCGTCGACAAAACAGAATCCGACTTCCTTGTGAGAGAAAATATATTCCTGAAAGGCTCCGATGTCCAGGCGCTTTTCCTCGTTAAAACATGGAACGATAATCCACGCTTGAAGCTCGTTTTTCATCCCTGTCTTTCCTTTCAAAAAGTTTCCGGAAATTCATCATCCGTCACCGGCCTGTTCGAGAGGACCATCCTTTTTTCAGATACTCTCAAGGTTGCCGCAGATGAACCGAGAAGGGTTTCGAGCGTTTTTGCATCCTCCGGCCTGGCAACGAGAAAAACCCGTTGGTCCTTGTTCCAGAGGTTTCGGAGTCCTTCCTCGTCCGTAAACCAGAATCTGTTCTTTTCGTGAGAGTTTCCGAAGTCCATGTCATTGGAATGAGATAGGAGAATAACTCTTTCACGAAGGTAAAACGGCAGACCCTGGTCGAACCCCCTATATTGAATTACGAGATCCCCGGGGGCCTTGTAACGCGCTATGCAATTCGCCGTGGCCTTTGAACTGTGGTCACTCGCATAAACTCCAGCGAGTCCTGCAAAACATGTACCGTAAAGAAGGCCTGTAATGCTCAGGCTCACCACGATTCCTTTCATTCCTCCCGGTCGTTTGGAAAAGAAAAGCATCACAACGGCTCCACTGCATAAAATGAATGCTGCCGGGATGGACCATTGCGCCACATACCAAAAAGGGTAAGACTCATAGAAAAAAGGGAGTGCGGCCATCGCCGCGCCGCAGAATAAAAGGGGCAAAAATGTCAAAATCACTGAAAAGAGGGTTTCCCAGCGGTTCCCATTGCGGATTTGTGTTTCGATTTCAATTCCGACAAGCATTGCAAGGGGTGGGAAAACAGGAAGAGCATAAGGGATCAGTTTTGATTTCGAGAAGGAAAAAAAAAGGATGACAAAGATCGCCCATACAAAAAGAAATAGTTGGTCCGGCCTTGTTTTGAGCATGCCCCTGCGCGGAGTAAAAAACGGAAGAAGCGATTTTACCAGAAATCCTGTCCAGGGCAGAAACCCGAACAGAATGACGGGTAGAAAGAACCAGAAAGGTTCATACCGGTTGTCGGCGGTCGTCAGATACCGGGTGAAATGCTGACGGATGAAGAAATATTCGAAAAAGTCGGGATTTCGCGAGCAAACAAGCAAAAACCAGGGGAGAGAAATCGCTGCTGCGAATGCCACCCCCTTGAGTGAGAACAAACTGCGAAAAGCGTGCCTGTTTCCGGTAAGGCAGATCCATATGAGGACAGTCCCGAGTGGGAGGATGACACCAATCAGGCCTTTCGCCAGCAAACCCAAACCCATGCCACCATAGAAACCCGCCATCCAGGCGGATTTTCCTCTTTGTCCGAGATAAAAACCTGCGAGTGAAAGGGTTATGCAAAAGGTTAAGGGCATATCAGTGATTACCACATGGGCCAGGGCGAAATACAAAAGTGAAGTTCCCAGTACCAGGGATGAAATACCCCCGGTCCTCTTTCCGTAAAGGCTTGAGGAAAACAGAAAAACGATGCCCACCGCCAGAATGCCGCAAATGGCGGGGCCTAAACGAGCGGCGAATTCATTTTGACCGAAAAGAAATAAAGACGCTGAGGTCAGCCAGTATAAAAACGGGGGTTTATCGAAAAATTTTACAAAGTTCAGGCGAGGTGTCACGAAATCGCCGGTAGTGAACATCTCCCTTGCCACTTCAGCGTAGCGCCCCTCATCTGGGTCGATAAGACCGTGCCAACCCAGAGTGAGCAAATATGTTGCCGGAATACATAAAAGAAGAACAAGAAGGATTTTCCCGAAAGGATCATCCTTGAATTTTTTAGCCATCCCTGCCTCCTTGATCGTGTTATTGCATGTTGTTTGTAAAAAAAACATGTCCTTCGGCAAGAATACATAAAAAGATTTAAGATAACCTTAGGGATTTGCAGCAGGTGTCGGGAAGGGAAAGTCCGGGCGAAGATCTCCTTTGTGGGGCGAGATTGGGGGCGAACGTGCCCGGAAAATTTTGTCTGTTCCTGGAAGCTGATCGAAATCGAAAAAGCGAAGAAAACAGGGGGTCTGTTTTCGAAGTGCGGGGAGTGTATTCAAGAGTTGCCATCTCTTCCCCCGAAGTAAGAAACTGCTGGACAAAAGGCGTCACACTACGCAATGTAGATAAAGGATAGGGGGGCTTGTCATCTGGCTTACAGGATGTTCGCTGACTCGGCAGTCAAAACCCGGTAGCCTGTTTTTTATCGCCAAAAAAGAAACCCCTTATCGAAGGCGCTTCAATTGGCTGTTCACGGACAGTAACAATGGTATGGAAGACAACTGGGCGGTTGCCGAGAAAACTGCCAGCGCCATCAGAGACCGATCATACAGGATTCCCATAAGGGCGCTTCCAAGAAACCATGCCATACCGAAACCGGCATTGAAAACGCCGTATCCGGTTGCCCTTTTGTCTTTGGGTGTTATTTCCGCCACAACTGCACGAATGATCGATTCGAGGGCACCCATTCCGATCCCCCAGCAAGCAGTTCCGGCGATTAGCCAGGCAGGGCCTGACAAGAAAATCATGGGTGCGGAACATGCTGAAACGACCACCATTGCCACCAGCACCGGAAACCCTTTCCGGTCATACAAGCGGCCGCAAAGGATGGCACTCACAGCATCCACCCCCATGGCCCAGGCGTAGACCAGGGGGATCCATTTGTCCGCGAAAAGGTTCGTTGTCTTCATGTGAAAGGCTGCCAGGGGGAAATCGGCGAAACCCAAGGCGACCAGGGCGACTCCTGCGAGGTATGTCCAGAAAAGGGGTCTAAGGTTCGTTGTTTTGGAAAAAGCCAAGGAGGTTTCAAGATCCCTTGGCTGCGGGTATGTGGTCCGCGCAATGACAAGCACTGACAAAGACAGTACGGCAGGAATGGCCAATACGGCGAAACTGTAACGGTAACTGCCATTATAGGCAAGAATAGCCGCGACGATTGCAGGGCCGGCCATGGCTCCAACCTGGTCCATGGCTTCATGAAGGCCGAATGCCCATCCTCGCCCCATGGAGTGGGAGGCGTGAGAGAGCATGGTATCCCGGGACGGTGTCCGTATCGCCTTGCCCAGGCGCTCGAGCATTATGAGGATGGCGGCGGTTTCCCACCTCCCTGCAAGCGCCAGTGCGGGCACGGCGAGCAGGTTGATCGTGTAGCCTGCGATGGTGGCGAGCCAGTAGCGGCGTGTCCTGTCCGCAATGATGCCGGAGACGATCCTCAGGCCGAAGCCGATGAATTCGCCGAAGCCGGTGATAAAGCCCACGACCGCGGCATTAGCTCCAAGTATAGCCAGGTAAGGTCCGGAAATGCTCCTTGCAGATTCATAGGTGACGTCTGCGAAAAGACTGACCAGTCCGAGGAGGAGGACAAATTGCAAGGCATTTTTGCTGTTTTCGGTTCCCCGGTTCACTCGATCCTCTCCTTTGGGTGAACCTGATCACCTGGAGAAAAAGATCTATACCGCAAAAACCAATTTCGTTCGGCCGTTTTTAATTTTACCATCGCCCCCTGGTAAGTGCGATGCATCACCGCCGGGTTGCACCAGGATATCCGGGAAAGGTAAAAGGAGAATAAAGTGGCCTGCGGGCGTTTATACGCCGCAGGCCGAAAGAACAAGCCAATTTCCCCAAAAAACAGTTTTTCGGATTTTTGCCTATAGCATGACTTCCGTTTGCGTGGGCCGTCTTTCAGGCGACTCCGGCATCAGGTCTTTCGTTTTCTTTCTTCTG
>Ga0334898_1004430_pt1 | contig 10474 bp, 6 predicted proteins | sample GraSluR3_MG_10_FD_207228 | JGI IMG/M metagenome (GOLD analysis project Ga0334898, IMG submission 207228) | Sludge microbial communities from methane-producing bioreactor in Wageningen University, Netherlands - Granular Sludge_3_08-R3 | ecosystem: Engineered > Bioreactor > Anaerobic > Unclassified... | reverse complement strand
AATAAAAACGGAAAACGCTCACGGAAAGTTGGATAATTTGGAAACTAAAAATAAAATGAATAGAAATTAATGTGACATTTCTATTTAAACGAAACCTGTGACATTTCTATTTTCTTGACACATTTTTTTAGAGCGAACTTGACTAAAATCCTTATTTATATTAGAATAATATCCGCACTGGGGTGTCGTCTAACGGCAGGACAACAGATTCTGGCTCTGTATGTGAGGGTTCGATTCCTTCCACCCCAGATAATTGCCCTTAAGTCTAAGGCCCTATCGTCTAGTCTGGCCTAGGACACCGCCCTCTCACGGCGGCGACCGGGGTTCGAATCCCCGTAGGGCTACGTGTGTCCCCGCTTCCATAAAACGAGGCGGGGATTTTTTATTTCCCCAAAATTTGAACGACGAGACGCCTTGACCTTCCCCGCGTGTCGCATTCGCAGAATATTATCTGTTGCCAAGTTCCGAGCGTAAGTTTTCCGTTTACAATCGGGACGGTGAAACTTGTCTTTAACAGCGCGCTTTGGAGATGCCCGCTCCCGTTATCATCACCCCAAGTTTGATGATGCTTATAGTTTTTGTTATAGGGGATAATTTTTTCAAGGAAATCGGCTATATCCTGTTTTAAACCGGATTCATATTCAATAGTGGTTATCGCGCCTGTTGAACCCGGGCAGAAGATATTTACAATACCGTTTTTGATGCTTGTTGATGATATTTCTATCTCAATTGCGCCCGTAATGTCGATAATATCGTGCTGGGCGCGTGAATTGATTGTTACATATCTTGTTTCTACTTCCATAGCTTGTCCTTTTATGATTTTAGAATTCGTCTAAGATTTTCTTTCTTGCCTGCTCTCTCGGCGCTTGATTGGTTATCATAATTATATTCTGGGATAGTTCCGTGTGAAGTTGCGTCATTAAAGCATCATCATAAACTTTTACCGTAGCGGGATACTCAAGGAAAAGGCGAATATTGTTGGTATCGTTTCCCCATTCGACAATCTGCGATGTGCTTTTTGACGGAGCGCCGTATTTGGTCTCCAAGGTTTTACTCATATTCAGAAAATCAAAATAACGCGGATTAAGAAGGATAATTATCTGGTAGGATTTTTCTTTGTAAAAGTGGATATATATATTTTCGATATACGGTCTGTAATGAGCCTTGAGGATAAAGGGTATGGCATCATTAATTTTTCCGAGATAACGCGATTCATCGGCTTTTAAATCAGGGTGGGCATTGATAGCCTCTTTGATTTCATTTTCAGACATACCGAGACGAAGACCGTAGAAATTAAATTCCTTGCGCAAAGGATAAATTACGGATGTAATAAGGATTATGAAAAAGGTTAATATAATCCGTTTAGGGATTTTCATTTTTTATATCCGAAATTAAGAGTATTTTTCCAAGTCATTTCTAAGAATGTCTATTTTTGATATAAGTTTTTCAATTTCTTTTTTTTCTTTTTCTATTGTTTCCGTAATTACCCGCTTTTGCTCCATTTTACTGAGGGTGTTTATGGATTTTTCAAATTGATTGATTTTTTCCTCGTATTCGTTGACTTTCTGTATAATAATCATCTTGGTTTCTTCCGAAAGTGAATTTTCGCCTTGTTGAGAAACCGCGCGAAGAGCAACTTTTGCCGTTTCTCTTACATACGAGGGTTGCTCCTCATCCTCCGACAGAAATTGGAAATATTTCATAAGCGCGTTTTGATGTTGTTCCTCTGTGATTACGCCGTTACGAAGCAGAATACTTCCTATGGTCTCGGAATAGCCAACCGATTTGAGATTATATTCCTGTTCTCTTAATGCAACATCAAGCTGATGTGGAGTTATTAACCCCATCTCCAGCAAAACTTCTCCGAATTTCATTAATTTCCTCCTTAATCTATCCACCTTATATTTTGAATTATATTTTTATTTTGTCAATGCTTTTTTTATTATCGGTAGGAATATTTTATTTCCGAAGTGTTTTTAAATATAGTTTAAATCCCCGCGCTTTAAAAACGGACGGCGTAGGGGGTTATCTCGATACCCTTCGGCTCTCCGCTCAGGGCAGGCTTTTCGCTTCGCGAAAAACTCGATAACCGGTTGGTTTAAGGAAGGACTTTTATGTAATGTTTCGGTCGCCGAGTGCGAGTGAAGCGAGCGTATCGAGGCGACCGTTATCGGGATGACGGCGTAGGGGTTATCTCGATACTTCCCCGCACCAATTTATTGGGAAACCCGGAGAAGCGGGTAAATTGGTGCGGGAGAACTCGATAACCGGTTGGTTTAAGGAAGGACTTTTATGTAATGCTTCGGTCGCCGAGTGCGAGTGAAACGAGCGTATCGAGGCGACCGTTATCGGGATGACCGCCGACCGCTTCTCAACCGGAATGACGGTGATATGGTATATCAGATTAAATTATTTCCTTCCTTTAATTTGACAAAAACAGATAATATTATAAAATAAGATTGATAATTGGGGTTAAATTTTTAATCCAATTATCAAAATTTAGTGTAAGGGGTAGGGAAATGGGTAGAAATAGTGCGGTAAGAAGATTTTTTGGTGTTTTCGGTTTTGCGATGATACTTCTATGGGGCGCTTGCAGTTTTTTACAGGAGATTTGGGAGCCTCAGGATGTTGTAGCGATGTTGCAAGAGGAGGAGGTTTTTATTATTCCTCCCACAATAAATATCACTCATCCTACTAACGGGCAGGAGGTTGGAACTTTATATGAATTGAGAGGCAACTTTGCCAAAGGAGAACTTGAGGTAGAATATGTCTTTTATTCAACCGACGGAAAATCTTTTAATAATATTCCATTTACGGTTACGAATTGGTCTGTTCTTATTGTTTTGGATGAAGATGATTTGGGAAAACATACGAACTACGTTTATGCCGTTGACGAAGGCGGCAATAGATCATCGGTTGAAACGGTATGGGTTGAACAAACCGATATTCCGTGGATATCGATAAAATCACATACAAACAACCAATTCCTAAATGAAAGAAATATCACTGTAAGCGGAACGACGGATGTCGGTTTCCCTTATACGGTTACTAATGTTAAGGTTAAAGTCGATGATGGGGATTGGGTAGCAGGGTCTGTTAATGGAACAAACTGGTCTGCCGACATTGAACTTAGCGGGGATGACGGCGCAAAAGATTTAACGGCTATGGCTTTTGCCGACAGCGGAAAGACAAACTCCTATGATAGGACTGTAATTTTAGACACAACTCCTCCAACCATAACTATTACAAGCCACACCGATGGAGAAATTGTAGATTTTGGTTATCAACTTGCAGGAACCGTTACTGATGCGGGCTCGGGAGTTAGTAAGGTATATTACAGGTTGGGCGAGAGCGGTAATTTTAGTGAACCGGCAATTGCCGGTGGTAATTGGAATACCAATATTACATTAGACGTAGCCGGAATTCACACAAATTATATTTATGCGGTGGATAATATCGGTAATATTTCCGAAACCAACACGGTTTACGTCGAATTGGCGATGATCTATGTGAGTATAGAAGGGGGTGATGATGGTGGTCAAGGCTCAAAAAGCGAGCCTTTTAAAACCATACAGAAAGCAATAGACAAAGCCGGCCAATCGGGAATTGCCAATATTTACATAGCACAGGGTATTTACACTCCCGGCAACGGGCTGAACTCCGAAAGCGTGGATTATCAAAACAGCGGGGCGTTTATAGATGTCGCGGGGTTGACTATTCTCGGCGGGTGGGACGCCGATTTCACCGAACGTAACGGTATAAGCGAACTTGACGGGAACTCCGAGCTTAATCATATTATATGGATTGATGACGTTGCAAACGTAACGATAGACGGGTTTGTTATCCGCGGTGGACTTGCCAACGGAAGTAATCCTCATAACAGGGGAGGCGGAGTTTATATTAATCAAGGCAGCGGGCATCTGATACAAAACACGGTAATATCCAACAACACGGCGGAATTAGGCGGAGGCGTTTGTTTCCATGACACATCGCCTAACGCTACGCACTCTCTCAACAACGTAGTTATAAGCGGTAATTTCGGTTACGGCGTGGCTATTGTGAACAGAAACAGCAACCCTCAGGGTATCGGCGCAATCGACTGGGGGACAGACAACACGCCGGAAAATATCAACTGGGATGAGTATATTTATGTATCCTCTGTAGGTGATGATAACAACGGCGGGTTTAAAACACTTCCCGTAAAATCTATACAAAAAGCCGTTGAAATCGCTGGGGGTTTTGGGTTATCATCAATTAGAGTTGCACAGGGTATTTACACTCCCGGCAACGGGCTGAATATCAAAAGCGTGGATTATCAAAACAGCGGGATACGGGTTAATACGGGTAATTTAACTATTCTCGGCGGGTGGGACGCCGATTTCACCGAACGTAACGGTATAACCGAACTTGACGGGGAATCTTTGCTTAAACACGTTGTATGGATTGATAACGTTGCAAACGTAACGATAGACGGGTTTGTTATCCGCGGGGGGCTTGCCAACGCGGCAAGCGCTCCTCATGACAGGGGAGGAGGCGTTTATATTAATCAAGGTAGCGGACATCTGATAACAAACACGGTAATATCCAACAACACGGCGAGTGGTAGAGGAGGCGGGGTTTGTGTGTGGCATGGCACAAACCACACAATAAGCGCAACTATCACAAGCAACACGGCGAATAGCGGAGGCGGGGTGTATGTGTCCGGAGGCACAAGCCACACAATAAACGGTACTATCTCCGGTAACGGCAAGGCACATACGGGAGGCGGGGTGTATGTGTCCGAAGGCACAAGCCACACAATAAGCGGGACTATATCGGGCAACGAGGCGAATTTCGGAGGCGGGGTGTATGTGTCAGGCACAAGCCACACAATAAGCGCAACTATATCGGGCAACACGGGGACTGAGTGGGGAGGCGGGGTGTATATGACCGGAGGCGAAAGCCACGAAATAAGCGCAACTATCACGGGCAACACGGCGAATAGCGGAGGCGGGGTGTATTTTTCGGACACTACCCCTAATGTTACGCATACGTTTGTATCGCCTACCATAGAGGGCAACTCACAGCATGGCGTGGCGCGGGGGAATGACAAGAGCGACCCGCTTCAATCCCCTTTGATTGACTGGGGGGGGGAGGGGAATGCCCCTGACAATTGGGATGAAACTAACTGGCCCGGGGGACCAAGAACGGAATAATTCTTCGATGAACCGGACGCCGTAGGGGGCGGGTTATCTCGATACACCCCCGCACCAATTTATTGGGAAACCCGGAGAAGCGGGTAAATTGGTGCGGGAGCACTCGATAACCGGATGGTTTAAGGAAGGACTTTTATATAATGCTTCGGTCGCCGAGTGCGAGTGAAGCGAGCGTATCGAGGCGACCGCCTGACTTGGTGAACGGAAGTAGATTCTTCAGGGGTCATCTCGATACTTTTCGCTTCGCGAAAAACTCGATGACCGGATGGTTTAAGAGAGGACTTTTATGTAATGCTTCGGTCGCCGAGTGCGAGTGAAGCGAGCGTATCGAGGCGACCGCCTGACTTGGTGAACGGAAGTAGATTCTTCAGGGGTCATCTCGATACTTTTCGCTTCGCGAAAAACTCGATAACCGGATGGTTTAAGGAAGGACTTCATAGGCAACAAACCGGTCATCGAGTTTGCCGATAGGCAAGTATCGAGATGACCGAACGGTCTTGCTTTTTACTTGACATATTTTAAACACAAACATACAATAATTTAGCTAATATTAAAATTTATACTCCAAAATTTATACGTTACGGAGGTTATTATGAAAAAAAGATTGTTCATGTTTTTATTCGGGGCTTTGGTAGCGACGGGTTTGGTATTCTCCTGCACGTCTTTGAGTGAAGTTTTTGAGGCGGAGTTCGGGGATACCGATAATAAAAGCGGGAAAGAGGTTAAGGACAAAACCCCTCCCTTGCTGACGGTTCTGTCGCCGACAAACGGGACTGAGGTCGGCGGGGCTTATCAACTTACGGGGTTGGCTGATGATGACGGTTCGGGGGTTGAAACGGTCTATTACCGTATCGGAGACGGCGAATGGTCGGAAGCCGGTCTTTACGGGAATTACTGGACGGGGCTTGTCGAGATTGTGCAATACGGTGCGCATACGAACTATGTTTATGCTACCGACAAGTCGGGGAACAAGTCCGGTATTCAAACCGTATGGGTGGAGCGCGCCGCGGTTCCATCGGTGGTTATAGAATCTCCTGCTTACGGGACTTTCACCAATCAGGGAACTATAACGGTCAGCGGGACTGCATCGGTGGATGAGCCTTATTCTATTACCAAAGTCGAGGTTAAACTCAATGAAGGTAATTGGCTTGAAGCCGACGGGACAACCTTATGGAGCATAAATTTAAACCTCACCGACGGGAATAATATCATAAAGGCACGCGCCATTGCGGATAACGACAAGATTTCGGTAGTATTTGAGATTATTATTAATTACCGTGAAGGCGGCGTTTTGTTTGTATCTATTGAAGGTGATGATAACAACCCGGGAACCAGAACCGAACCTTTAAAATCCATACAAGCTGCAATCGGTAAAGCGCCGAAAAATTCTTATATATACGTTGCGGAAGGGGTTTACACACCGGGAAGCGGGCTGAATACCGACAACGCCGATTATCGGTATAGCGGTGTGTTTATAAATGTTTCGCGATTAACTATTCTCGGCGGGTGGAATAGCGACTTTACAGCGCGTAACGGAAAAAGCGAACTTGACGGGAACTCCGAGCTAAAGCATATTCTATGGATTGATGAAATTGTAAATATTACAATCAATGGTTTTGTTATACGAGGCGGACTTGCTGACGGAAGTGCGCCTCATAACGCGGGAGGCGGGATTTATATTAATGAAGGAAGCGTGCATACGATACAAAACACCGTAATATCCAACAACACGGCGAGTAGTGCAGGAGGCGGGGTGTATGTGACCGGAGGCTCAAGCCACACAATAAGCGGGACTATAACGGGTAACACGGCGAATAACGGAGGCGGGGTGCATTTGGAAGACGGCACAAACCACACTATTAGCGGAATTATCACGGGCAACACGGCGAGTAGTGCAGGAGGCGGGGTGTTTACGGAAGACGGCACAAGCCATACTATTAGCGGAACTGTCACGGGTAACACGGCGGAATTAGGCGGAGGCGTTTGTTTCCATGACACATCGCCGAACGCTACGCACTCTTTCAACAACGCGGTTATACACGGTAATTCCGGTTACGGCGCGGCTATTGTGAACAGAAACAGCAACCCTCAGGGGATTGATACAATCAACTGGGGGACAGGCAACACGCCGATTAATCTTAATTGGGGAGATTACGTTTGTGTTTCAACAATGGGCGATGATGGAAATAACGGGCTTAATTCCCATCCGGTGAAATCCATACAAAAAGCCATTCAATTGGTAGAATCCGATAACTTACAATCAATCAGAGTTGCACAGGGTATTTACACCCCCGGCAACGGGCTGAATAACGAAAGCGCGGGTTATCAATACAGCGGGGTTAGAGTTAATGTCGCGGGGTTGACTATACTCGGCGGATGGAACGCCGATTTCACCGAACGTAACGGTATAAGCGAACTTGACGGGAACTCCGCGCTTAAACACGTTGTTTGGATTGATAACGTTGCAAACGTAACGATAGACGGGTTTGTTATCCGCGGGGGTAATGCTAATGGAGACGCGCCTCATAACAGGGGAGGCGGAATTTATATCAATCAAGGTAGCGGGCATAATATAGAAAACACGGTAATATCCAACAACACGGCTAATAATGGAGGCGGGGTTTATGTGAACGCAGGCACAAGCCACACTGTAAGCGGGACTATAACGGGTAACACGGCGAATAACGGAGGCGGGGTGCATTTGGAAGCCGGCACAAACCACACTATTAGCGGAATTATCACGGGCAACTCGGCTAATAATCGCGGAGGCGGGGTGTTTGTTGATAGAGGCACAAGCCACACTATATCCGCTACCATAACGGGAAACAATGCGGAATTAGGCGGAGGAGTATGCTTGAACGACACATCGCTGAACGCTACGCACTCTTTCAACAACGCCGTTATATATGGAAACTCAGAATACGGTATTGCTATTGCCAACAGACTAAGTAAACCCCAAGGATTGGATACAATCGACTGGGTAACGGGCAACACGCCGGAAAATAAGAATTGGGATGAAAGCACTTTTCTTGAAAATATTTATGTTTCAATAACTTCGGGTGATGACAGCAACAGCGGGGAAAAGGAAAGCCCTCTGAAAACCTTGCAAAAAGCCGTATCTATAGCGCTTGAGTACGCAACTATCTATGTTGAAGAGGGAATTTACACACCCGGCACTGGGCTGAATATCGAAAATTTAATTTACAATCATAGCGGGGTAGATATCAGTGTATCAGGTTTGACTATACTCGGCGGGTGGAACGCAGGATTTACGGAACGTAACGGTATAAGCGAACTTGACGGGAACTCCGCGCTAAAGCACGTTGTTTGGATTAATAACGTTTCAAATGTAACTATAGACGGGTTTGTTATCCGCGGGGGGCTTGCCAACGGAAGTAATCCTCATAACAGGGGAGGCGGGGTTTATATTAATGAAGGCAGCGGGCATAGTATAGAAAACACGGTAATATCCAACAACACGGCGAGGTTAGGAGGCGGGGTGTATGTGAATCTTGGCACAAGCCATACTATAAGCGCAACTATCACGGGCAACACGGCGAGTAGTAGTGGAGGCGGGGTGTATGTGCTGTTCGGCACAAGCCACACTATAAGCGCAACTATCACGGGCAACACGGGAGGCGGGGTGTCTGTGCAGTTCGGCACAAGCCACACAATAAGCGGGATTATCACGGGCAACACGGGAATCGGGGTGTATGTGTATGAAGGCACAAGCCACACAATAAGCGGGACTATCACGGGCAACACGGCGTATGAAGGAGGCGGGGTGTATGTGGATGGAGGCACAAGCCACACTATAAGCGCAACTATCACGGGCAACACGGCGAGTAGTAGTGGAGGCGGGGTGTTTGTGTATCACGGCACAAGCCACACAATAAGCGCGACTATATCGGGCAACACGGGGACTGAGTGGGGAGGCGGGGTGTATGTGGATGGAGGCACAAGCCACACTATAAGCGCAACTATCACGGGCAACTCGGCTAATAATAACGGAGGCGGGGTGTATTTTCAGGACAATTCCGCTAATGATACGCATACGTTTGTTGCGCCTGTTGCCATATCCAATAACTCGGAGTATGGCGTGGCGCGCTTTGATGACAAGAGCAACCCGCAGGGGTTGGATACAATCAACTGGGGAAGCGGGAATACGCCTGAAAATATGAACTGGTAGCCGTAGGGGTTATCTTGATACACCCCCGCACCAATTTATTGGGAAACCCGGAGAAGCGGGTAAATTGGTGCGGGAGAACTCGATAACCGGATGGTTTAAGAAAGGACTTTATAGGCAACAAACCGGTCATCGAGTTTGCCGATAGGCAAGTATCGAGATGACCGGATGGCGTTCCCCTCGATACTTGGTCTTACGACCAAACTCGGGGAACGGATGGTTTAAGGAAAGACTTTTATGTAATGCTTCGGTCGCCGAGTGCGAGTGAAACGAGCGTATCGAGGCGACCGTTATCAGAATGACACTTCAGGGCTTCGACTGCGCTCAGCCACCGGTCATTGAGCGGAGCCGAAAGGTATCGACGGGAATGTTTGGGGAATATTTCTCAATTATATTGTTTTAAGTATTGACAAAGATAAAAGCTATGGTAATATGAAGCTGCTAAAAGCATACAAAATATCTGAATGATATAAAAAATTCTATTTTTTGGGGGCAGTATATGAAAAATAGTGCGATAAGAAGGTTTTTGGCGGTTTTTGGTGTTGTTATGGTAATATTATGGGGCGCTTGTAGCTTTTTACAGGAGATTTTGGAACCACAGGATGTAGCCAAAGTAGTAGAAGAATCTATAAAAGACTCTATTCCCCCTACTCTTACTATTACATCTCCAACTAATGGGCAGGAAGTTGGAACAAGCTATCAAATTACCGGGACTGTGGATGATAAAGGCGGATCTGGTGTTGATAGGGTTATGGTTAAGGTTAATGAAGGTGCATATTCGGAAGCTGAAATTGTTGGTAAAACATGGACGTCAACAGTTAATGTTACTAATCGAGGATTTCATACTAATTTTGTATATGCAGAAGATAAAGCTAAAAATGTGGCAGAGGTTCAGACAGTATGGGTAGAAAGTAAGGGGATTCCATCTTGTTTAATTACATATCCTGAAAACGGTTCTATTCTAAATAAGGTAGTGTCAACTTAATTGTGTCTTTAAATCAAATTTTTTTACGAAATTCAGAAACCAAAGTTTCAAGAAGGCATTTAAACCGGTATCTGATTTAAAGCCATCTGTATTTTTTAGTTTCCTTTC
>Ga0334898_1004426_pt1 | contig 10480 bp, 6 predicted proteins | sample GraSluR3_MG_10_FD_207228 | JGI IMG/M metagenome (GOLD analysis project Ga0334898, IMG submission 207228) | Sludge microbial communities from methane-producing bioreactor in Wageningen University, Netherlands - Granular Sludge_3_08-R3 | ecosystem: Engineered > Bioreactor > Anaerobic > Unclassified... | reverse complement strand
GGGCAAACAAGTCGCAGTTGCAGCTCAAAATCCAAAGTTTATTACAGTTTTAGCCCCAAGATCAGGTGGTACTCCCAGAGTGCTTGATTCTGTTACCGTAATTGATTCCATATATTGTACTGCTGTTACAAGTGTATCAAGCAGCGTACCGGCTACGGAAACCTTAACACTTATTGGATGTACTGATGGGGCTGATCAGGCAATTGATATATTAGATACTGCTATTGAGACAGATGGAAAAATGTTTATGGCTACTAAGTATAGAGATGCTCCGTCTATCTCTTTAGATCGATCCATTGTTTTGTTGAATGGAGAATACCTGCAAGTTGATGATACTGATCTCTTGCGTTTGTACAACAGTGATATAAAGGGAATCACAGCATCATATATGCAAGAGAAGCTGGATGTGGTATGTCACGATACCTCAATTTCACATCCGAGATTTAAGATATATAGATCAGGTGCTGATCCAGATCAATTCACAGCTATTATGCAGACAGCGATTCCCCCTGTTATTCCTGAACCGATACCCAATCCCGATCCAAATTATCGTTTCACCTCTACAGATATTATTCAGTCTTTAGCCTATGATGATCAGTATTTCTATGTGAATTATGCCTGGGCTGATTTAGAGGCGGCAGGATTGATTAGTGATGATCTGTTAATCGCTAAGGGAACTATCCCGCAAACCGAGCTTAATACCGATCTTAATATTCAGGGAGATATTGAGATAACTGGCAATGTCACAATCGCAGGTGGTGCCAGTATGGATATAGGCCCAAACAGCTCAGTATTAATTTCCGAGGGAGTTAGAATCCACAACTATGGATTACTAACTATAGATGGTGGAGATTCGAGATCGATAATTATGGATACCAGTGGCCAACAATGGTCTGGTATTGTTACATACCAGAATGCCTACCTTTTTTGTAACAACGCTATTATTGAAAGTGCCATGACTGGCATCCAGGTCAGAGGAACAGCAACAATCACCAATAGTGAGATCAGGAATTGTGATGAAGGTATATCCATAGATACGAGTACTCCCTTCATCATCGAGAATAATAGGATACTACAAAACAGTTCCGGCATCGTGGTTTTGAATAATTATATCGCCAGTTCCTTAGGGTATATAAGCGACAATGAGATCACGCAAAATGACGTAGCTGTGCTGATCTACAATAGCAATACCATGATTTCCAATAACGATATTCACGATAATGCTTCGATAGGGCTATTCATGCTCCGGAGCTCCGAGCCGATAGTCAGAGAATGCAATATCTCTTATACTGAGATCAATGGTATCTCCGGGCCAGAAATATGGCTGTTAAACGACTCATATCCGATCTTAGACGATAATTACAATGATATCAATTCCGATGGAATAGGATATTCTCTTTATTACCAATCCTATGGTGGGCTTGAGCCTCTGAAGGCAACAAATAATTATTGGGGAACTACTGATCGGCATCAGATCCAAGCCTCAATTTATCCTCTTTCGTGGAGAGTGGATTTTGTACCATTTTGCCTGGAGCCGAATACATTCTTCATGCATTCAGGAGACAAGCTGTTTCAGCAGGCTTTGGTGGCAGAAGAAAGTGGAGATCAAGTGCTGGCCAGGCAACTATATACCAGCATAGTTACAAATGAACCGGACAGTTTGTATGCTTTGCAGAGCTTGGGAAGGTTAAACTCCATTTATGCAGGCTATCCTGACTTGATAAATGATTTGCGGGGGATCTATGATGCTTACATGGTAGCGTGCAGCGACAGTGTCCTAATAAAAGGTGCTCAAGGTAAATATGCCATACTTGAAAGATTGGACGGCCTGTACCCTGAAGCGATACAAGTTTATGAAGACCTTTTGCTCTTTTCCACTACTGAAGTGGATTCGCTCATGTGTCTGCTCGACATAGCATATACTATGCAGGATATGTATTATGATGACTCGGGCAAGGCTGCCCATTCGGAAGCATCATACCAATCAAATGGAATCTCAATCTCCAATCTCAAGGATGCAAAACAAACGGTGGAGCAGTTATGGGGTAAGATATTGGAAAATTCGGAAGATGAGTCAATCTACAACGCTCCGGTTCCCACCAAATTGGAAGTAAACAACTATCCCAATCCCTTCAATCCTTCCACCACGATAACATTCTCATTACCGGAAGAAAGCAAGGTACGCCTTTCTATCTATAACATTCGGGGACAAAAAGTACGCGATTTGATAGATGGCAACATGATGAGAGGCTTCCACAAAGTGATTTGGGATGGTAAAGATAACGGTAACCGTTCAGTGAGTTCCGGCTTGTATTTTATCAGAATTGATAGCGGGATCAATTCAGTAGTCAAAAAAGTAATGATGCTAAAATAGTATCAAATGCTATATTGAGCCCGATCTGATAAATCGGGCTCAATCGTTTTTTTTTACAGAATCGAGCTTGTTGTCCTGCACTTCCAATGAAAAGGCGAAAACGGAGTATGTGCCCCCGTGACACCAACCGGGTTCATCTCTGAGTCGTATTCTTTTCTGATCGTCTTTGATCCAAGGTGCAAGTGCTTTGATATAGTCTCTGGCATCATCCAAGCTATTGGTCTTAGTATCCAGAGCCATCAGATTATCCATTACTTCAATGGCATCGTTTAAGGGATATACCTTGTCTTGGGCAGCCGAGCCCGGCAGATGTCACTGGTGCGGTCATCAAGGATGAGAAAATGGATTCCGGAACAAGTCCGGAATGACTAAGTATGGCTTTGGCTTTCTTATAACCTTGCAGCCTACCGAACTCACGTATTCTGAGTGCAGTGTGCTCTGCCAGCCCTTGCCAGTAATGAAATGAGCGGTTGGCGAGGTCATTGAACTGGTCTTTGAGGGTATCGGCAAGCATCTATTTGGTATAGCCCCGCTCAAAGGCTTTGGTAAGGGTGTCTGCGAAGTTCTGCTTCACATCAGCTTCAAATTGATTCCCGATCCAGAACAACTGCTGTTTCTGGATGGTGGAAGATAAGTGCTGATCATCGATGCCCCATAGTCAGATACTGGTCTTGGTCGGGGCTTGCACTTGGACATCTTTCAATCCGAGCCGCACACAGCGGTCTATTATCGCTTTGGTGGGCTCATTGACCAGAGCTGCGACCTATCTCCTAATTGAGTATTGATGATGCCCATTAGCTTATCTATGGCGTTTTTATTGAGCTTCTCGGCTCGCGGCATGTCACTCAGCATCTTGATGGCAAGCCGGGATGCATCCTTGATCTCGGTTTTCCAGGCATTGTTGAGGACCCGGTAGTATTCGAGCATGAGCTTATCATAGTAGTTCATAACTGGATACCTGCCTTCGCAGGTATGACGAACCTCAGGACTTTCACTCTGTTCCTACCGATATCGTATTCGGAGAAGCGTTCCAGACAGCCAGCAAGAGCATCACAGGCATCGATATAGCCATCAGGATAAGTGAGGGACTGGCTTATGAGTGTGGGTGTGTCCTGCCCTTCAGGAAAGAGCACCTTGGCAGTCTCGATGATGGTCTCAGTTCTTTCTATACGCAAGTAGTTTAGTTATTCCTCAGAGTGGTGCAGTCTATAAGTTCCGTTTCTGGTGCATTATTAATTTCCGGCGACAGGCAGGTCCCGGTTCATCAGCTTTTGGTAGAAAGAGCGGAACATCTCTTTGAGTTGGTACAGATCCGAATCGGGATCATCCACATTGTGGGCACAGCATACGCGCTTTGTTTTAGCGTTGCCCATTTCCCCAACCACGAACTACGAACTTAGAACCACGATCTAAACACTGCCAAATATGAGATAAAAGCATGAAAATAAATAAAAGGCTTTACAAAAAGAGCCAATTCAAAATCGTGGAATTCTCAATAGTCGTTAGGAGTTACATATGTCAGACAAGGTGCGTGAAACCAGCAGCAAAGCTGCTTTAAAAGAAATGAAGGAAGATTATCTTCGCATGCTCGAAGATTCCTTTGAAAACACAGCAGAAATCAAAAAAGGCGATGTAGTCGAAGCCCCGATCGTCACGATCACAGAGAATTTCCTGATCGTAAATCTTGGTGGCAAGTTCGACGCATATGCTGAGATCAGCGAATATTCCGATGAAAAAGGCAATCTCACGCTTGGCGTGGGGGACGTACTCAAAGGTTATGTGGTCGATCAGAACGATCAAGGCTACGTAGTTGGCAAAAGCCTCACCAAGCAGCACGTGGACAAGCAGTCCATTCGTGATGCCTACGAAAAGAAGATTCCGGTGCAAGGCAAGGTATATTCAGTTACCAAGGGTGGATTCAATGTAGACATCCTCGGGGCTCGCGCTTTTTGTCCGGTTTCGCAGATTTCAGCCCGACCGGTCGATGACAGCACAGTCTTCATCGGTCAAACCCTGGATTTTGTGGTGATTGAGTGTTCGGAAAATTGTCGCAGGCTCGTGGTTTCCCACCGGCAGTTGGCAGAACAGGAAGCAATTGAAAAGAGACAAGAAGTATTGTCCAAGCTCAATGAAGGGGACGTTGTTCCCGGCAAGGTCATGCGCATGACCTCCTTTGGCGCATTCATCGATATCGGTGGCGTGGAAGGGCTTATGCATGTATCTGAGATTTCCTGGCAACACGTGATCAAGCCTCAGGATGTACTCAAATCAGGACAAGAGCTGGATGTGAAGATTTTGGCGATCAAGGGCGACAAGGTTGCTCTATCTCTCAAAGCCATGCAGGAAAATCCCTTCTTGCAGGCCATGAGTGAAGTCAAGGAAGGTGACGAAGTGGATTGCCGCGTTTTGCGTTTGCACAGCTTTGGCGCTTTTGCCGAGCTCAAGCCCGGAGTGGAAGGTTTGATCCCCGTCTCCGAGATGAGCCGCAGCCGCAATATCGGGCACCCGCGCGAAGTCCTCAAAGAGGGCGATTATGTGCGCGTGCAGATTCTCCGCATTGATCCGGACACCCAGAAGATTTCTCTATCCCTCAAGGCTTTGCAGCCCGATCCATGGGATGATATTGCTGAGATCGTGAAGATCGAAGAGCCATTTGAAGGTACTGTGGAATCCTCCACAAACTTTGGCGTCTTCGTGACCATCAGTGATGGCATCACCGGTCTTCTGCCGCGCTCAAGAGTTCGCAGAACCGATGATTTCAAGAGTGGTGACATTGTGAAATTGATGGTGACAGCCATTGATAAAGGCAACCACCGCATCACTTTGGATTATACCGACCGGACCCCGGAAGAGATCGCAGCAGCATCTCGTCCGCGTCAGCAACAAGATCGTAATCCGCGTGACAACAGCGGCAGAGACAGCTATCGTGATCGTGATAATTATGGTGGCGGACGTCGTGGTGGACGCAGAGACGAAGAGTGGCGCAAATATGCCAACGAAAAGAATGCTCTGGTCGAGGACAATCCCTTTAAAGATCTGTTTTAATAATGTCAGACAATCAATTTATAAAGCTCCGTAAAGAGAAGCTGGCGAAGATCCGTGCCTTGGGCATTGATCCCTACCCGGTGGAAAGCGGACGAAGCCACAAGATAGCTGATCTTTTTGAAGATCGTGAGTCTTGGGTGGAAAGAGCTGAAAGTGTTACCCTGGCGGGGCGCCTCGTGGCAATGCGCCGCCAGGGCAAACTTGGCTTTGGCAATCTCGAAGATGACAGCGGCAAGATCCAGCTCTATGTCTCCAAAAATGAGACCGGTGAAGAGAACTATGAACTTTTCAAGCTCTGTGATGCCGGTGACTTTGTGGAAGCCACAGGAAGCCCATTCTTCACCAATAGCGGCGAATATTCTCTGCGTTGCAGCAGAATCCGCCTTTTGGGCAAAAACATCCGTCCTCTGCCGGCGGTCAAAGAACGCGTCGAAGACGGCAAGACCATCCGCTATGATGAGTTTGCTGACATCGAGCTGCGCTACCGAAAGCGCTATCTGGATCTTCTTTTGAATCCGGAGCATCGCAAGGTCTTTAAGCTGAGATCCCGGATTATCCGTGAGATGAGATCCTATCTAAACGAGCGTGACTATATGGAAGTGGAGACGCCCATCTTGCAGCCTCTATATGGCGGAGCCAATGCGCGGCCATTTGTGACCCATCACAATACTTTGGACGTGGATCTGTATCTGAGAATAGCCGTGGAGCTATATCTCAAGCGTCTGATCGTAGGCGGATATGAGCGGGTCTATGAGATCGGCAAGAACTTCCGCAATGAAGGCATGGATCGCACTCACAATCCGGAATTTACCATGCTGGAATCCTATGAGGCATATTCGGATCTACGCGGGATGATGGACTTGGTGGAAGGGATGGTAAAGCATCTCGCCAAGAATGTCATCGGCAAAGATGAATACGTCTATCAAGGCCACAAGGTCAATCTCATGGGCGAATGGCGTCGAGCCGGCATGGCTGAGCTTGTGCAAGAAAAGCTGGGTGTGGATGTCCTAAACGAAAGTGATGAGGCCCTGATCGCGCTTTGCAAAAAGCATGAGCTTGAGATCCCCCCGGGATCCGGCAAAGGCAAGATCATTGCCGTGCTCTTTGAGCATTTTGTCGAGCACAGCCTGATCCAGCCCACGTTTGTCTGTGATTTTCCCAAGGAGATCTCTCCATTGGCGAAGGCAAAGCCGGGGAATCCGCTCTTGGCAGATAGATTTGAATTGATCATCGCCGGAGGTGAATTTGCCAATGCGTTTAGTGAGTTGAATGATCCCTTGGATCAAAGAGCGCGGCTTGAAGCGCAAGCAGCCCTCAGAGCTATGGGAGATGACGAAGCAAACGTGGTTGATGAGGATTTTCTGGAAGCTCTGGAATATGGTATGCCCCCCATGGGTGGCCAGGGAATCGGAGTGGACCGCTTGGTGATGCTCCTGACAGAGAATGACTCAATCAAAGAAGTAATACTTTTTCCCCAAATGAAACCCGGGATCTGATTCCGGTTTTTTTTCTATCTATAAATGCAGACATCTAGCGAAAAAAGCAAAGAAAAGCTTGACTGCAGAAGCTTAAGCTCAGAAATGAATCCATCATAGTAAGAGGATCGTCAGAACATATGTCTATATTACAGATTATCAATTTCTTTGGTGGCTTGGCACTGTTCATCTTCGGGATGAACAAGATGACCGACAATCTCCATGCCGTAGTAGGCAACGAGATGCGCAGGATCCTGAAGATGCTCACAAACACTCCGCTAAAGGGCGTGATTGTGGGACTTTTGGTGACCGCAATGGTGCAGAGCTCTTCGGCAACCACGGTGATGATGATTGGCTTGGTAAATGCTGGGATCATGACTCTTGCTCAGGCTGTGGGTGTGGTCATGGGCGCCAATATCGGCACGACCATCACAGCGCAATTGATAGCTTTTAATATCGGGCACTATGCCTTTGCCTTTATCATCGCAGGTGTGAGCCTTCTGCTCATTCGCAAGAGTCGCAGGATGGAGCGTTGGAGCCAGATCATCATCGGCTTTGGACTGCTCTTCATTGGGCTGAATGTGATGTCGTCGGCAGTGATTCCTCTGTGTGAATCTCAGATTGCCAGAGATATCATGGTTCAGATTGCCGGCAACCCGCTCTTGGGCATCTTGATGGGCACTATATTCACGATGCTCATCCAAAGTTCCTCCGCCTCTGTCGGAATCGTGATCGTGCTTGCCAGCAATGGTTTGATCCCCTTTGAGGGAGCATTGTATCTGGTCTTTGGTAACAATATCGGCACCACGATCACTGCTTGGCTGGCGGGGATCGGGACAAACTATACTGCCCGCAGAGTGGCAATGGTGCATACTTTGTTCAATTCATTTGGCACGATTCTCTTTGGATTGCTAACCTATTTTGGATTGTATACCATAGTGATAAATCGCATTACGCCCGGGGATGTACTTTTAGGCGAGAATCTGGCGCGCCATGTCGCCAATGGACATACCTTTTTTAATGTGTTTAACACCATTGTCTGTCTGCCTTTTGCGGGAGTGTTTGCGCGATTGGCGACCAAGATCATCCCCAAAGATAAGATAGATACCATCAATCTAGGCGAGCCAAAGCATCTGAACTATCACTTGATCTCGGATAGTGAGCTGGCGATCGATCAATCCATCAAGGAGATGCGGGAAATGCTGCGTTTAGTGAGATTGGGATTGGTAGTGAGTTATGAGGCATTTAAGGACAAAAACTACAAAAAGCAGATCCGTGTCAGCAAGATTGAAGCGGCGATAGACCATCTCCAGCGGGAGATCACTCTCTATCTGGTGGCAGTCAACGAAAAGACCAATGCGGATGATATCATCCAAAAGATTCCGGCTCTATTGCACACTGTCAATGACATCGAGAAGATAGGAGACTTTACCGAAGAAGTGAACCGCATCCTAAACTATCAGATGACAGCGCAAAAGCATCCTCTTGCTGAGGAATTTGGCACGATGATCGATGATCTGCATGCCAAGATCATGTTTATGCTTGATCTATGCTTGGAGTATATGGAGAGCCTCAAAGAAGACTGTAGCTACAAGATCATCGAAATGGAGGGTAGGATCAATGAACAGCATTTTAACCTCCGCAGCAGCATCCTTAGCTTGATCCAGAATGGAGAATGCGATCCTGCCGGTGGACTGAATACCATTGATTATATCGATCAAGTGGAAGTGATCGCGGACAAGCTGAAAAACGTGGTAAAAGCAGGAAGTCACAAATTCATCTATTCTCACAAGTTAGCCGGTGAGCTGGATGATGATGACGAATAGATTGTCTGACTAGCGTTTGGCGAGGCTCATCACAAAATCGATGAGCTCAGGCTCCAGTGTGGTCTCAAGACCCAAGACCAGGAGGCGATTACCAAAGATTGGCTCCAGCTTCGGGGCATCTTTGGCGGTGCAGAGCAGATAATCTGCCGGCTCCTGCTTGAGCAGCTCCACAGTCTTGCTATCCGCAAAGGGGTGATGGTCGCCGAAGATGTGATGCTCGGAAAAGCTGATGCCCATTTTTCTTACGCTGCTTTCAAACGACAAGGGCTGAGCTATGGCGGAAACCAAGGCGATGTTCTTGCCTTTTAGTGATTTTGGATCGATTATCTCCCCTTGATGAGTGATATCCGAGCAGAGGCTATAAGCGCGATATAGGGGCTGTCCTTGGCGTCTTAATCTTTGCTTAAGAGCGGGATTTGGGGATCCATCCGGCTTTTGATGTAGGATCAATATGGAATCTCCATGAAGCGCACAGAGTCCTTCTCTGAGAAATCCTGCCGGGATGACGAAGCCATTGCCCAGAGCAGTCTGTGTATCAAAGACCACAATGTCCAGATCTCGATGCACTCTCAGATGCTGGAATGCGTCGTCCAAGATCAAGATATCCAAAGCAAGGCTTTTAGCAAGCTTGAGCACGTCAGTGCGGCGCTTGCCACAAAAGACCGGTACATCCTTGAGGATGCGCGCAGCCATCACCGCTTCATCTCCGGCTTTGTCTTCAGGATGCAGAAATTTCTTGCCATCATAGAGCAGAAATGCGCCATCTTCCAGAGCGGATTTATATCCTCGAGAGGCATAGGCTACTTTTAGCCCGCGCGCTTTGAGAGCCTTGATCAGAGCGATGGCAATCGGGCTTTTGCCGCTGCCGCCGATAGTGAGGTTGCCGATGCTGACGACGGGGAAATCCGCTTTGTAAGGCGAAGGGAAAAGCACTTTGCGCCTAAAAAGCATATACCCGGCATACACGAGGGACGCCGGGTATAGGATATAGCTTAAAAAGCTGCGATTTAAAAGGTGAGTTCGGGCAAAGCTTTGTCTTCTCACTTATCCAGTTTACTATCGATGAGTCCGACGAGCTTTTCAACGTCGAAGGGTTTGAAGATCACGTCTTTGAGGCCGTCCACCTTGGCACGCACCAAGACATGGTTTGGATCATAGCCAAAGCCGGTCATCATGATCACCGGGATCTTCTCATCATAGTCTTTTACGCGCCAAAATAGCTCATAACCATCCATATCGGGCATGGCGATATCGGTCAGCACCGCATCCACCTTGCCGCCCATGATCTCTTGCAATGCCTTAAGGCCATCGCAGAAGGTGTGAACTTCCCACTCGGGGCGAAGTTCTTGGATCTCTATCTTGAGGTTTTCTACCAATTCTTCTTCGTCGTCGACGATGCAGATCAGTTTTGTCATGTGAGTTCTTTTCCTGTAATGATTTTGTATGCTGTGAGATATTTCTCTCTGGTTTTGTTGATCACTTCTTCAGGCAGCTCGGGTGCCGGAGGCTGTTTGTCCCAGCCGGTCTGAGTCAGATAATCTCTGATAAACTGTTTGTCAAAGCTCTTTGGAGTGTGTCCGATCTGATATGTGTCCATCTCCCAAAAGCGAGAGGAATCCGGCGTGAGGCATTCATCGATGAGGATGATCCGGTCGCCGATGGTGCCAAATTCGAACTTGGTATCTGCTACGATGATGCCTTCTTTTTTCATGATCTCATGTGCGTATGAGAAAAGGGCAAGGGAAGTGTCTTTGAGATAT
>Ga0334898_1004422_pt1 | contig 10485 bp, 6 predicted proteins | sample GraSluR3_MG_10_FD_207228 | JGI IMG/M metagenome (GOLD analysis project Ga0334898, IMG submission 207228) | Sludge microbial communities from methane-producing bioreactor in Wageningen University, Netherlands - Granular Sludge_3_08-R3 | ecosystem: Engineered > Bioreactor > Anaerobic > Unclassified... | reverse complement strand
GGGAGAGTGCTGATGCTTTTGCGTACACACCTAGGGGGCCAGTTTAGGAGTATATCTACCGATGGCGGTGAGACATGGAGTGAGCCTGTCCCGACTGCTCTTACAGGCAGTGCTGCACCTGCCGCTCTGACCCGCATTCCGGAGACAGGTGATATTCTGGTGATATGGACTCATAATCCCGACGCTATCACGCGTGCTCCTGATGCCCCGGGATATGGACGTCGTAACCCTCTGACCTCTGCCATATCAAGGGATGAAGGAGAGACATGGGAGAATTTTAAAAATATTGAAGAGGTTCCCGATGACGCCTGGGCATACCCTGCAGTCACCTGGGTTGACAACCGGGCACTGGTTACATATTTTAATTATAAAGGCGGATTGTCACTTAAGCTTAAGAGCCTGCCGGCAAAATGGTTTTATGAGTAGCAAACGACATACATGGGTAATTGACGAGCATGACAGCCGGATGTCAAAAGAGTTATCCGGGTTTCTTCCGGAAAAAGTTTTTGATCTGCATGCTCACCTCTACCGTAAGTGTGACCTGAAGATTCAGGGGCCCGGAGTTCTGCAGGACAGTCCTTCTGAGGCTGGCGTAAAGGTTTGGAAAAGATATCTTTCTGAATTTGTTGCTGCAGACAGGCTGTGCGGGGGACTCTTCTTTCCTTTTCCCACTGTGGGGTGTGATATTGCCAGCGCCAATAATTACATTATTGATCAGTTAAGGGATGAACCCTTATTGAAGGGACTTGTACTGACCACACCGGGAATGCAACCTGAAGAGATGGCCTTATTTCTTGATGATCCGGTGGTCTGCGGAATTAAACCATATCATATTTTCAGCAGTGAAACACCCACCTTTGAGTCATCTGTTAAAGGATTTTTGCCTGAATGGCAATGGGAAACAGCCAGCTCCTTTGGTTCAGTGATTATGCTTCACCTGGTCAGAAAAATGGCTGTGGCTGATCACGGGAACCTTAATGATATCAGGGAGATGTGTAGCAGGTATCCGAACATTAAACTTGTTTTAGCTCATGCGGGACGCTCTTTTCACTGGCCTAATGCAGAAGGGATAAAAAAGCTCAGGGGATTGGAGAATGTTTGGTTTGACACTTCGGCAATCTGCGAGGCGGATGCGCTAATGGTTATTTTAAAAGAGTTCGGACCGCAAAAGCTTTTGTGGGGAAGCGATTTTCCGGTCTGCATGATAAAAGGCAGGTGTGTAACGGCCGGTGACGGGTTCGTTTGGCTTGATAATGGTTTTTGTGACTGGGATAAGTCTGCCTTTGCCAATCCGGTGGTTGTGGGACTTGAATCGTTAAGGGCATTGCGGCAGGCTTGTGAAGAGACCGGACTGAACAGTGATGATGTAAGTGATATTTTTTACAATAATGCAGTCAGGCTGCTTAAGTTGTTACCTGTTGAACCGTCAGAGGGGTCACTCAGCAGGACTCAGGACTTATACCGGCATGCCAGGCAACGAATACCGGGAGGCACCCAGCTTCTGAGCAAGAGGCCTGAGATGACGGCTCCCGGCAAATGGCCTGCATACTTCAGCGAGGCAAGGGGATGTGAGGTATGGGACCTTGACGGGAAACACTATTATGATATGGCCAGCAATGGCATTGGGGCATGTCTTTTAGGATTCAATGATCCTGATGTCAATAAGGTATTGCGACGCCGCATTAACCTGGGGAGCATGTGTACCCTGAATCCGCCGGAAGAGGTTGAACTTGCCGACTTGCTTTGTAGTATACATCCCTGGGCAGAGCAGGCCAGGTTCACCCGTACAGGTGGTGAGGCCTGTGCTGTGGCAGTCAGGATAGCGAGGGCAACAACAGGCCGTTCTGTAGTTGCAGTGTGTGGTTATCACGGGTGGCACGACTGGTATCTGGCAGCTAACCTGGGCGAGGATGATGCCTTGAAGGGACATCTCCTGCCGGGACTTGATCCCCTTGGAGTGCCAGGTGAGCTTCGTGGCACTGTTTTTACTTTCAGGTTCAATGACAGAAAGGCACTGCAATCGATAATTGACAGTTACGGTTCGCGGCTGGCAGCTGTAATCATGGAGCCTTGCAGGAGTGAGGATCCCGCACCGGGATTTTTGGAGTTTGTTCGTCAGGCAACCACAAGTTGCGGTGCTGTGTTGATATTTGACGAGATAACCATTGGCTGGAGGCTTCATTTTGGCGGTTCGCACATGAAGTTTGGAGTTATGCCCGATATCGCTGTGTTTGCCAAGTCATTGGGCAATGGCATTCCTATCGGGGCAGTTATAGGTACCGGAGCCGCCATGGAGGGGGCAAACGTATCATTTATAAGCAGCACCTACTGGACAGAGAGCCTGGGCCCGGCAGCTGCACTGGCAACAATTGGGAAGATGAAAAATATTAATGTTCCGTCTCATGTTGAAATGACAGGCAGAAACGTTATGGACAGCTGGACAGGTTTGGCAAAAAAGCACGGATTGCCTGTTGTGACAAGCGGTTATCCCTGCCTTGCCCGTTTCCGGTTTGATCATGAGGAGTCAGAGAAACTCAGAACCGTCTATACCAGGCTGATGCTCGAAAGGGGCTTCCTGGCCGGCTTATCGCTTTATCCTACTATGGCTCATACTCCGGAAATTACAAAACTGTACCATGAGGCCATTGATGTTGTTTTTGAGGAGATAGCTGATATTATTAAAGATGGCGCTGCCGGCAGATTACCGGAAAATATGACCGCAAACAGCGGATTTGCAAGATTGTTATGAAATATTTTTTTACTTTTATATTAAAACAATTAATTCTGTGAGTTCTGTCTCATACCATTAAAATAAACAATGTTAATGAGATTAATTTATTTTTGAGTAATTATAAAATTTTAAACAGATGAAACGAACATGAACTTTTTTAAACAAAAATTTCACAAAAGCAATTGTTTAAAAAAGTTTATGTGAGAACGAAGTGGTTACATTCGTTCTCAAATTTTTAATTAATTTATTTACAAGTAATTACAAAATTTTAAACGAATGAAAATTATCCGTTTTAGTTACCTGTTTTATTATGTTTTCGTGTCAATTTTACTATTTGCTTCATGCTCTCATGATGAAAGTGATAAGGTATTTCCTCCCAGAATGGTCTTAAGGCTTCCTCCTTCAGATAATAATCCCCGTAACAGTGAGGGTGATTTTATTAATCTGAAAGACGGCCGCATCCTGTTTGTTTACAGCCATTATACCGGAGACTCAGGCAGTGATCATGCACCTGCGTATCTTGCAGGCCGTCACTCTTCCGACGGAGGCAGAACATGGACTGACCATGATGAAGTTATCCTTCCCAACGAAGGAGGACTGAATGTTATGTCAGTATCGTTGCTCCGGCTGCAGAATGATGATATCGCGCTTTTCTATCTCAGAAAGAATTCCACAGAGGATTGTATCCCGATGATGCGAATATCTGAAGATGAAGCTAAAAGCTGGAGTGATCCCATACCATGCATAACAGATAAAGAGGGCTACTTTGTGCTGAATAACGACAGGGTGCTGCAGCTGGAAGACGGCAGGCTGGTTATGGCAGTTGCATTGCATACTACTCCCGATGGCGAATGGCAAGGCAAGGGGGATCTCTTCTGCTACTATTCTGACGATAATGGCATGACATGGAGTTCAAGCACTCAAGTGCCCGACGCAACTGATATTGTTACCCAGGAACCGGGACTGATTGAACTCAGAGACGGCAGGCTGATGATGTTCATCCGGGCAAGCGGAGGATTTCAGCAGTTGTCATTTTCATCCGACAGGGGTGAGACATGGAGCCATATTGAACAGAGCAATATCCCTTCTCCTTTGTCGCCTGCTACCATAGAGAGGATTCCCGGGACAAATGACTGGATTATAGTTTGGAATAATAATGATGGTTCGGTTGAGGAGATAAAAGGTAAGCGCACGCCCCTGACAGTGGCGGTATCCAAAGATGAAGGGAAGTCGTGGGAATATATTAAGAATATAAATGATGACCCTGACGGCTGGTATTGCTATATCGCAATTCATTTCGTTGATGATCAGAATATTCTGATAGGTAATTGTGCCGGAAGCAGATCAAAAGGAACCGGACTGGCAGTTACCGATATTACTCTTCTTGATAAGTCATGGGTATACCAGTAATCTATTGAAAATCCAATGAACAATTATAAATTTTCAAGGTTAAGATTTTAAGAAGTTTACCATATTTGGCCTGAGGCACCCACATGTGTCGCACCATACTATGAAGGAGTTCACTAAACAATCAGAAAGGAGAAAAAGCTATGATATCATGTACGGAATTCATACCTGCATATAGTGAAGGTTTTAAGTTTTTAGAACAGAAAGGCGGCAGGCAGGAGGTTGAAAAGTTTTGGGCAGAATTATCGGATCTGTATCTTAAAGATTCGCTGGAAAGGCTGATAATTGAGGAAGGCCTTGCAGGGTGCTACAACTATTGGTCTCATTCGCTTAATGAAGAAGCTGCAGATTTTACGATGATCCTTGATGAAGCGAAAGGGGTGTTTAGTATAGATCTGCACAAATGCCCCTCAAAGGGAATGCTTAATGAACTGAAGCATATGACACCCTATCACTCATATTGTGACCACTGTCCGGCATTATATAAACCTATAGCCGAAAGACACGGGTTTATATACAATTCTGAGATTGATTGTGATAATGCCAGATGCAAAATTGTTATTAAAGAGAGACGTAAATAAGCTAAAATATTATGCAAAAACGCGCACTGGGGAAAACCGGCCTCCGGGTTTCTGAAATTGCCTTTGGAGGTGTCGAGATCGGTATTCCATACGGTATAGGTGTAAAAAGTAAGGAAGATATGCTTTCAGAATCGGAAGCAATAGATCTTTTGCACCTGGCAATTGACTCGGGGATCAATTTTTTTGATACTGCACGTATGTACGGAGAGAGTGAACGAATAATGGGAGAGGCTTTTAAAGGATGTCGCGATAAGGTGCTGATCTGTACCAAATGCAGGCATTTTGTTGATCCGGATGGTAATATCCCTGAGGATGATGCACTTGAGAAAATAATAGAATCCTCCCTGGAGGAGAGCCTGAAGACTCTGCAAACGGATCATGTTGATGTTTTTATGCTTCACCAGGCTCCAATGAAGGTGCTTGAAAATGAAAAGATCGCAGATATCTTTTTAAAATTGCAACGAAGCGGAAGGATAACAGCAACCGGAGCCTCGACTTATAAACCGGAGGAGACGAAAAAAGCCATTGAGTCGGGAGTGTGGAATGTAATACAGTTGCCCTATAACCTGATGGACCAGAGGCAGTCTGAGTTTTTTAGCAAAGCGCTGCAAAGCGGGGTGGGACTGGTAATCAGGTCAGTCCTTTTAAAAGGGCTGCTGAGTGACAGGGGCAGGGGACTGCATCCTGCCCTCAGTGATGTGGAGGAGCACCTCAAAATATACAATGAATTACTGGACGGAAAAGATTATAATTTGCCTGCACTGGCAACTAAATTCGCCCTTTCAAACCCGGAGGTGTCATCAGTGCTTGTGGGTATCGACCGTCGTGAATACCTTGAACAGTCATTAGTTGCTGCTGATGGAAAATATTTGGATAATAAGTCATTGCAGAGAGCCAAAGATCTTGCCTATCCTGATCCTGAATTTTTAAATTTACCATACTGGGACAGAATGAACTGGCTAAAATAATTATAAAATTTTAAATAGATGAAAAATTTGTTATTGATCTTGATCGTCCTTGTATTTCCGGTTTCAGCCCAGATTCTTCCTTTTCAGGCTGCTCCCCTTATGGGCGATGATGACCTGTCGGTTGTTATGGTTGAGGGCATGAACAGATATTTCGATAAAAAAATTGAAGATGCTGTTAATAAACGAAGTCAGTACCGGAATGTTGATTTTTCAAGTCCGGGTTTGTACAGCAGATCTATGGATCCCAACAGAGAACGTTTGAAAAAGATCATAGGAGCCGTAGATGAGAGACTTTCAGTAATATCGATGGATTTTATCTCCGGGACCTCTGTTTCTGCCAAAGTTGCCGGCAATGAACTATTCGACGCCTATGCAGTAAGATGGAATGTTTTTGCAGGTATCCACGGCGAAGGATTGTTGCTTCAGCCCAAAGGAGATATCAGAAGCCGGCTGGTTGTGATCCCTGATGCTGACCAGATTCCTGAGATGGTTATCGGTAGTTACCCCGGACTGGCTAATGAGATGCAATATGCCAGACGTCTTGCTGAAAGTGGGTGCCAGGTTATCATTCCGGTGCCGGTTAACAGGTCGTGTGAGCTGTCAGGCAATGAAAGGCTTAACAGGTTTACAAACCAGCCTCACAGGGAGTGGGTATACCGGCAGGCTTATACATTTGGAAGACACCTGATAGGATATGAGGTGCAAAAAGTGTTGGCTGCGATTGACTGGTTTGAGCAGGAAAACCGTGACAAGCCTCTGCCTGTAGGCATTGTGGGGTGGGGAGAGGGCGGACTGATAGGATTTTACAGCGCCGCAGTGGATACCAGGATCGATGCAGCATTGATAAGCGGTTATTTTCAGAACAGGGACAACCTCTGGGAAGAGCCCATTTACAGAAATCTTTTTGGTGTTCTCCGCGAGTTTGGCGATGCAGAAATTGCAGGTATGATTGCACCGAGGAAACTGATCATTGAATATTCAGTGCATCCCGAAGTTGCCGGTCCGCCGTCGCAGTTAACCCGGGAGGGCGGTGGCCGTTCTAATAACTCTGCAGCTCCGGGCAGAATTACAACTCCTTCATTTGATGATGTTAATGATGAGTTTGAAAGGGCAAAAAAGCTGTCAGGCCAATATGGCACTTCACTGAAATTGATCAGTGATGGCCGGAAACCATGGAAGCCCCTGACTGATATAAGCCTCGGTGAATTGTTAAATTGTCTGGAGCAGGGATTAATGCTGCGGCAAAGCATGGGAGCTGTTCCTTCAGAACTGAGGGATAATTTTGACCCGGATAAAAGACAGTATTGTCAGGTTAAGGAGCTGGAATCACATGTTCAGCAGCTTATTGGATCATCAAGACATGTAAGAGAGGATTTTTTCTGGAATAAGATGAGAATATCAACTCCTGACGAATGGAAGAAAAATACTGTTTCATATCAAAAGTATTTTTGGGATACCATTATGGGAAGGATCACCGATGAGCCGGTGCCTGTAAGTCCTAAGTCACGGTTGATCTACAACAGGCCCGGCTGGAAAGGTTATGAAGTTACCTTTGATGTGATCCCTGATCTCTTTGTCTGGGGCTACCTGTTATTGCCGGAAGATATTAAACCTGGCGAAAAGCGACCGGTTATTGTGGTTATGCATGGAGGGGGAGGGGTTCCCTCTGTTGTGTGTGACGCAGACAATAAGACTTATAAAGCTTTGGCAGTCCAGCTTGTTGAACTGGGTTATATAGTCTTTGCTCCTCATTTCCCTTGGAAGCAGGGTGATAAGTACAGGAATCTTCAGCGTAAGGCCAATCCCTTAGGACTTTCAGCTTTTTCGCTTAATCTCATGCAACATGACCGGATGCTCGACTGGCTGGTGTCGCTGCCATGGGTTGATTCTTCCAAGATCGGTCTTTACGGTCTCTCATGGGGCGGTAAGGTGGCAATGAGAATGCCCGCCCTGCTCAACAGGTACAGTTTGTCAGTCTGCTCGGGTGATTTTAACGAATGGATATGGAAAAATGCCACAACCGATTGGCCAAACAGCTATATGTTCGTTCCCGAATATGAGATGTTTGATTTTGATCTCGGGAATACATTCGGCTACGGGGAGATGGCTGCCCTGATAGCTCCGCGGGCATTTATGGTTGAAAGAGGCCATAACGATGGTGTTGGCATAGATGAGTGGGTGGCATTTGAGTATGCAAAAGTAAACCGTTTGTATAATAAGCTTAATATTCCTGATAATACAGAGATAGAATATTTTAACGGGGGACATGAGATTAATGCTGCAGGCACACTTAAATTTATTGAAAAACATTTCGGATTACCCCGGAAATAGAAATTTTTTACAGTCACCTGAATAAAACCTGATTTTCCGGTTTTACAGGCTGAAGAAATATGACAGTTTTAACAATATTGTACGGTCATTGAAGGCCATATATCTTGAATGTCCGGGATTGGATTCGTCGAAACGGGTTTCATTATAAGCCAGATACAGGAAACTTCCCGGCCGGTACTCCCAGCTTAACAGGCCGCTGAGCAAATATTCATTGTAGGTTTGTTTACTGCTATACCAGGTAGTCCCGAATATTCCCTGTGCATGAAGTCGTAAAAACAGGTCTTTTGTGAACATCAATGTTGTATTGGAAGATACCTTAAAGTAGTTACCATCCTTTATGCTGTTATAGTTGGAGGTTTTAGTGTAATCAGTCTCAAGTGTTGTGAGTATCCTGTAGCCAATCCTTCCTTCACCGGACAGGGAAAGACCTTTTTGTTCCCCCACATATTTTCTGTTGAAATTATAGTATGTTCCACTTTTGGCTGACAGAGAACCTGCTACTCTTGTTCCCAGGCTCAGGGGCCTTGTTGAGTAGCCGGCCTTTATAAAATTGCCATTAAACCGGCCTGTAAGCTCGGTGTCGGAGAAGTGCCTGTATTCGGCCATTACCGACATTTCATTGATCAGGTTGACCGTTAAATCACCTGTAACTGAAAAGTTATTGTCGTCCCTGATCCCTCCGTTAATAAACCTTTCTCCGTCTGTGCCCTGCTCAACGGTTCCGAATTCCGGGGCAGGTGCAAATCCGGGATTTAATGCCAGCCACCGGTTTATATATCTGGTTGTAAGGATATCTGTCGTATTCTGATATGTAAGGTTTGTTGTGATGCGGCGAATATGGTATTTGTTTATTCGCGGACTGAACCTTATTAACCCTGTAACACTGTTCCAGCCCCTGTCAGGCTCTTTTTGCATATAACCTATCCGGTTTATCTCGAAGGCCGGTTCTACCCGGTCATAACTGATGGTGGCTCCAACCATGTCGCCTGTCTTCATATAGGAAAATTTATACGCCATCTCTTTACTGCGGACTAATTCAGTTTCTCCTTTTGCAATCTGGAAATCAATAATATTATGGTTGTTCAGCATAAAACTACCGTCAAAACCAACTGTTCTGTTATAAGCCTCCGATTCTTCTTTAGTCGCTGCCAGTAATCCTATTGTGCCGGATTTAAAAATATCTTTTTTAACCCTTGCAACTCCGAACAATGCTTTTTCCCCGTTTTGCCGCGAGCTGGAGAATAATGACTCACCGGTGAGGTTGCCGAGCATTCCGAATTCCACTCCCTTATTTAATTTGCCTGTCATTTTAACTCCCCCCAGGATGTCGCCCCTTGCACCTATTCTTCTGCTGTAAAACAGTTCCCGGGGAGTGTTGAACACATTGATCCTCTCGGTAAAAAACGGACGCAGTTCGGGGAACCGCGTAGGGTAACGCGTCAGATTGATCTCAAAAACATCTGCGTCAACTTGTGCAAAATCCGGATTGATCGTGAAATCTGCCGTCAGGTTAGGCCCCGGACTGTAACGGATATCACCTCCAAAGTTTACAGGATATGAAGTATCTGTATCGGCCGACTTTGTAGTGCCGGCTACTCCGTAAGGCCTTAATTCAAATTTCCGGCCTGCCCGTATGTTATAAATATTTTCAATGTGGCCCATTTGTGACATTCTCGTGGTGTTGTCCCATTCCGGAAGGTGTGGCTTCCACTGGCCCCTTGACGCATCTTTTGATATTGTGCGCATTATGTTGAACCCCCAGGTCTGTTTTTCATCAGATGAGTATCTGAAATTAAAGAATGGAATCCTTATTTCTGCATACCAGCCATTTTCATCGACAGAACCTTCAGAGTACCAAATGCCATTCCAGTTGCCATCGCGTTTTATATCGTCGTACCGGAGTTCGTCAACCTGAACTCCGGTAGGGGATACCACAAACTTATAACCCGTCCGGTGGTCATGGTAACTGTCAATGAACAGCATCAAATGGTCAGGAGCTGTGGTTCCCCTGGGTGCCAGCTGCCTGACTATCTTATCCGGTTCTGAATCGTAACACCATACGCCGATATAGAGGTTTTCATCATCATACAAAACTGCAAATTCAGTCTCTTCGCTCATAGGGACCAGGGGGAAAGGCTCTTTCTCTAACAGCCCTCCCCGGCGATCTGCACTATTCCACGCAGGCTCGGTAAGTTTTCCGTCAATGGTGATCTGTTCAGAAGAGTGCAGCCTGTGTGCATTGATTATATAGTATTCTTTAGAAGTGTCATATATCAATGTTCGCACAGAATCAAACCATGCATCTGAAAACTGACCGTAATTTACTGTTCTTTGTCCGTGAGAGTGATTACTTATTAACAGATTAAAGTTTCCCACTTGTATGATGCCCTATAATTGGGCATGTTAAATTTCATTATTATTTGTTCAATTGATATTTAAATATCATGTTATCAGGCCGCTGCGAGGC
>Ga0334898_1004414_pt1 | contig 10502 bp, 7 predicted proteins | sample GraSluR3_MG_10_FD_207228 | JGI IMG/M metagenome (GOLD analysis project Ga0334898, IMG submission 207228) | Sludge microbial communities from methane-producing bioreactor in Wageningen University, Netherlands - Granular Sludge_3_08-R3 | ecosystem: Engineered > Bioreactor > Anaerobic > Unclassified... | reverse complement strand
CTTTCATCGGGTTCTCGACCAAAAGGCGGGAACAGGTGCTGGCACGGGTAGCCTCCTCATTCATCAGCTACGAACAGGCTTGGCAGAACCTGGAAGAGGTGAACGGGAAAACATTTCAGCAGGTGAAGCAGGAAGGGCGGAACGACTGGAACGAGGTGCTTGGCAAGATCGAAGTGGAAGGGGGTAACCTGGACCAGATCCGTACCTTTTACTCTACCCTTTATCGCTCTACGCTCTTCCCGCGCAAGTTTCATGAGATCGATGCCGAGGGCAATGTGATGCATTACAGTCCCTACAACGGGAAGGTGCTCCCCGGCTACATGTATACCGATACCGGCTTCTGGGATACCTTCCGCGCACTATTCCCATTGCTGAACCTGGTCTACCCCTCGGTCAACAGGGAGATACAGGAGGGACTGGTCAACACGTACAAGGAGAGCGGCTTCCTGCCCGAATGGGCCAGCCCCGGTCACCGTGGCATCATGATTGGCAACAACTCCGCATCGGTGGTGGCTGATGCCTATCTCAAGGGGCTTCGCGGGTATGACATTGAGACACTCTATGAGGCGATGTTGCATGGTACCGAGAACGTTCACCCGCGTGTATCCTCCACCGGTCGTCTAGGACATGAATATTACAACACGCTGGGTTATGTGCCCTACGACGTGAAGATAAGAGAGAATGCTGCACGTACGCTGGAATATGCCTATGCCGACTGGACCATCTACAAGCTGGCAAAAGAGTTGAAACGACCGCAGGCGGAGATCGACCTTTTTGCAAAGAGAAGCCAGAACTATCGCAACCTATACTCACCTGAGCACAAGCTCATGCGGGGCCGTAACAAGGATGGTTCGTTCCAGTCGCCATTCAGCCCCACAAAGTGGGGGGATGCCTTCACCGAGGGCAACAGCTGGCACTATACCTGGTCGGTGTTCCACGATCCACAGGGACTGATCGATCTGATGGGCGGGAACAAATCGTTCGTGCAGATGCTTGATTCGGTATTCGTGATGCCTCCTCTCTTCGACGACAGTTATTATGGTGGTGTGATCCACGAGATCCGTGAGATGCAGATCATGAACATGGGGCAGTATGCCCACGGGAACCAGCCCATCCAGCATATGATCTATCTCTACAACTACGCCGGTGAACCCTGGAAGGCCCAATACCGGGTGAGAGAGGTGATGGATAAACTTTACACACCACATCCCGACGGCTATTGCGGGGATGAGGATAACGGTCAGACCTCCGCCTGGTATGTCTTCTCCTCCCTCGGTTTCTATCCGGTGTGCCCCGGCAGCGATCAGTATGTGATTGGTTCTCCGCTGTTCAAAAAGATGACCGTTCACCTGGAGAATGGCAATAAGATCGAGATCAACGCTCCCGACAACGGACACACAAAACGTTACATCTCATCGGTGAAGTTGAACGGAAAGAGTCATACCAGGAATTACTTCACCCACGGAGACCTGATGAAAGGGGCGAAGATCGACTTCTCCATGACAGATAAGCCCAACAGGTCGAGAGGGATCCACAAGTCGGATGCTCCCTACTCCTTCTCTAATCACAAATAAGCAGGATTGGAGCATCAGGTGGCATATGAGAGTGCCGGTTGAGCAGATATCGTCTCTACCGGCACTTTTTTTATTTTCCCTCAGGTAGGGTTGCGCGCATTGCCGCCGGTTGTGTGACCGGGAGGAGGAACCCATTTCTGTCGAAGGGGATCACGATATTGCTGAAGGGCATCGGATTATGCTCCCTGATCTTCACCTGGATCACCCCCTGTCGCAGCATCTCCAGCTCGTGGGCTGCCGCATGTGAGAGGTCGATGATCCGATTGCGTATATAGGGACCACGGTCGGTCACCTCTACAATGACTGATTTGTTGTTGTGGAGGTTGGTTACCTCCAGTAATGTGCCAAAAGGATAGGTGCGGTGTGCACAGGTGAGACTGTCCCTGTGATAGCGGGAACCATTTGACATACGCTGCCCATGTAAGCGACGGGCATAGTAGGATGCCTTGCCACGGACCGGCTCTTCAGGCTGAGTGTGCCCCCCTGCCGGGAGGAGAAACAGAAGAAGCAGCAATATGCAAATCGGCATTCGGTACATGCAGATGACTGTGTGTCAGTTTATCACTGCAAATAAACACAAAAAAAAGGAAAGTAGCGTAACTTTCCTTTTTTTTATTGTTGCGGAGGCAAGACTCGAACTTACGACCTTTGGGTTATGAGCCCAACGAGCTACCAACTGCTCCACTCCGCGATCTGTTTTCCCTTAATGGGATTGCAAAGATAGTATGATGTTTTGAGAAATCAAAATATTTCCCGATCTTTTTCATTTGTGCGGCAAATGAAGTACATTTGAAGCAAAAATACACGTTATGGCAGACAGTCTTGTAATTATCCCCACCTATAACGAAAAGGAGAACATCGAAAACATCATAAGAGCCGTTTTCTCTCTGGAGAAACCGTTTCACATTCTGGTGATTGACGATGGGTCGCCTGACGGTACGGCAGCCATCGTGAAACGACTGATGAACGATTCGTTTGCCGGACGTCTATTTTTGGAGGAACGGAAGGGAAAGCTGGGACTGGGTACTGCCTATATCCACGGGTTTAAATGGGCTTTACAGCGATCCTATGAGTACATCTTCGAGATGGATGCCGATTTCTCGCATAACCCGGAAGATCTGCCCCGCCTCTACGCTGCTTGTCATGAGCAGGGATTTGATGTGGCAGTCGGATCGCGCTACGCCACCGGTGTGAATGTGGTCAACTGGCCCATGGGACGTGTGCTGATGTCCTTCTTCGCATCGAAGTATGTCCGTTTCGTCACTTCCCTTCATGTGAAGGATACCACCGCCGGTTTTGTCTGCTATCGTCGTAAGGTGCTGGAGACCATCGATCTGGATCAGATACGCTTCAAGGGATACGCCTTCCAGATCGAGATGAAATACTCTGCGAAGGTGCTGGGATTCAGCATCACCGAGGTGTCGGTCATCTTCGTAAACCGGCAGCTGGGCACCTCCAAGATGAGCAGCAGCATCTTCGGAGAGGCTTTCTTCGGCGTGATCAACCTGCGCTGGCGAAAAGAACTGGGCCGCATAAGACCAAACAAACAACCTGCACGAACCAAACAACTGCAATCATGATCCTGATACAGAGAGCAACCATCATCAACGAGGGGGAGACCTTTACCGGCTCACTCCTGATAGAGGGAGAGCGCATCAGTCGCATCTACCGCGACGAGGTGCCGGAGCAGCTGCTGAAGAGCTGCCATGAGGTGATCGACGCCAGGGGACTCTATCTGATTCCCGGCGTGATCGACGACCAGGTGCACTTCCGCGAGCCGGGGCTCACGCACAAGGGAGACATCTTTTCCGAGAGCAGGGCTGCTGTGGCTGGAGGGGTCACCTCTTATATGGAGATGCCCAACACGATGCCGCAGACCATTACCAACGACGCGCTACGCCGTAAGCAGGAGCTGGCTGAGGGTCGTTCGGCGGCCAATTACTCTTTCTACCTGGGTGCCACCAACGACAATATTGGTGAGCTGTTGCAGGCCGACCCGCGCACCACTTGTGGGGTAAAGGTTTTCATGGGTTCTTCCACCGGTAACATGCTGGTGGATGATCGTCGTTCCCTGCAACAGATCTTTGCCGAGGTGGGTATGCTGATCGCGACACACTGCGAGAGCGAGGAGCTGATCCGCGAGAACCGCGATCGGATGCAGAAGCTATATGGGGCGGAGATCCCGGTTGAAGTGCATCCATTGATCAGAAGCGCCGAGGCCTGCTATCGTTCAACGGCGACCGCCGTGGAGCTGGCAGACCGTTACGGCAGCCATCTGCATGTGCTGCATCTCTCCACCGCACGCGAGATGAGCCTCTTTACAGAGGGAGCAGCGGAGAAGAAACAGATCACCGCCGAGGTATGCGTGCACCATCTCTGGTTCAGCGATCAGGATTATGGTCGCCTCGGAACACGCATCAAGTGGAACCCGGCTGTGAAGGGTGTGGCTGACCGTGACGCACTGCGTCAGGCATTGCGTAGCGGACGCCTCGATGTGGTGGCCACCGACCATGCACCCCACCTGCTGAGTGAGAAGGAGGGTGGTGCACTCAAGGCGGCTTCAGGGGGGCCTCTGGTGCAACACTCACTGCCGGCGATGTGGGAGATGGCCCGTCAGGGTCTCTTCACGCATGAACTGGTGGTGGAACGGATGTGCCACGCACCGGCACGCCTCTTCCGCATTCAGGATAGGGGTTTCATCCGGGAGGGTTACTACGCGGATCTGGTCCTGATCGACCCCTCATCACCCCTTACCGTGACCCCGGAAAATATCCTGTACAAGTGTGGCTGGTCACCCTTCGAGGGAGAGGTTTTCGGAAGCAGCGTAAAGAAGACATTTGTCAACGGTGCCGTGGCCTACGATGAAGGTGTTGTGGCGGAACAGCTGACGGGGCAACCCCTCACTTTCGTCCGTTGAGAGCCTGCTGCGGTTTGTCTTTTTTCCTTAACCGCTGAAATGAGGGTGGCTGTGGTTAATTTTTGTACTTTTGTGGCTCAAACATCAAAAACCTTTTTGTGTGAGATTTTTGTTCACTGTACAGGGAGAAGGAAGAGGCCACTATACACAGGCACTCTCCCTGGCTGCCATTCTGCGGAGACAGGGCCACGAAGTGGTGGCCGTGCTGGTAGGGAAGAGCGACAACAGGGAGATACCCTCCTTTTTCACCGAAAAGATCGGGGCTCCCGTCACCGCATTCCACAGCCCCAACTTCACCTCCTTCTATAAACAAAAGCGTCCCAACATTCTGATGAGTGTGGCGACCAACTTTTCCCGCCCTTTCATCTTCCGCAAAAGCCTTCAGCTCATACGGCATATGATCGATGAGTACCGGCCCGACAGGGTGATCAATTTCTACGAGATGATCACCGGCATGGCTTACGGCATTTATCGTTTCGATAAAAAAATGGGTGTGGAGATGATCTGCGTGGCACATCAGTACATACTGCTTAATCCCAACTATAAAACCACCGCAGAGCAGGATGTGAGGTATTATTTCCTGCGGATGCTATCGCGTATCACTTCCAACCGCGCTTCACGCATCCTGGCTCTCTCTCTTCGCGACATGCCCGGTGCACCGGAGAAGAAGATCGTCACTGTACCCCCCTGTTACGACCCGAGGTGTTCTGCACAAAGCCCTCCAACGGGAACTATATCCATGGTTACATGCTCAATGCAGGCTATTACGACGAGATCGTCCGATGGCATGCCAGACATCCCGAGGTGCCACTTCATTTTTTCTGGGACAAGAACGATGCGGTGGAGGAGGTGCAGGTGGACGACCGGCTGACGCTCAGTCGCCTCAACGATGAGAAGTTCCTTCAGAGCATGGCGGGTAGCATGGCTTACGCCACTACTGCCGGCTTCGAGTCTCTCTGTGAGGCACTCTATTACCACAAGCCGATCCTGATGATCCCCGTGCATGTGGAGCAGGAGTTCAATGCGTATGATGCTTCCCTCTCCGGCGCCGGTGTTGCCGGCAAGCGGTTCGAACTGGACAGGCTGATCGATTTTATACCGCGCTATCAACCTGACGAAAGATTCCGGGACTGGGTGCACCAGGCCGAGGAACGTTTTGTGAAGGAGATCTGCTGACCCGGAGCCTTCAAAAAAAGCGGTTCACACCTTTAAACCCTTTTGGGAACTCTCTTCCTTGTCTGCCATTAACGATGCAATCTATAACCCTACTGAATCGCGATAGAAGTCGAGTGCCTCGAAGAATAGCTTTTTATCGGTTGTCTGGTCGATCTGTACATTCCCTATCTCGGAGAGCAGGGTGAAGTTGATGACTCCGTCCCGGTTTTTCTTGTCGTGCAGTGCAATCTCATAGAGTTGCTCGTAGTCGTCGCAGCTGATCGGATAGGCGCCATACTGCTCACGGATGAAACGGACCGTTTTGAGTAGCTTCTCCTTTGGAAAGCGACAGATGCGATGCGAGAGGTATAGCTCAACAATCAGTCCCCACGCCACGGCATAACCGTGAGGTACCGGCTTCCCCGATCGAAGGGCATGGCTCTCGAAGGCATGGGCGGTGGTGTGACCCAGGTTCAGCGCTTTGCGGATATCCTGCTCAAAGGGATCCTTCTCCACGATCTGCCGTTTGATGCCCACGGAACGAAATACCAACTCATTCAGCTGTTCATAGTCGGGTGCTGCGAGCGGGAAGGTCAATAGCTTCTCCAGGTCGGCGACAGAGTGAATCAGTGCATGCTTGATCATCTCGGCATACCCTGAAAGGAGACCGGCAGGTGTAAGCGTGCGGAAGAAGACAGACGAGATGATCACAAAATCGGAGGGATAGAAAGAGCCAATCTCGTTCTTGTACCCGCCAAAATTGACGCCGGTTTTGCCACCGACAGAAGCATCAACTGCTCCCAGCAACGTGGTGGGTATGTTGATGTAGCGGATGCCACGCTTGAAGGTGGCAGCAGCAAAGCCACCCAGGTCAGTCACCATCCCGCCGCCGAGGTTCAGGAGGAGTGAGTGGCGTGTGGCACCTCCTGTTGTGAGCTGCTCCCACACGCTGGTGAGCGTGCCGATGGTCTTGTTGGTGTCATCGGCGGGGATCACGATCTCCTTACCCTCACCGATCTGGGGCACCTTGTCGAGCAGCGGTAGGCAGTGGTGGTGTGTGTTGGCATCGGTGAGGATGAACAGTTTGTCATGCCGGATATTCCGTATTGTCTTCTCTGTGTCGGCAGCCAACTGGCTGCTCTTGATAACCTTTTGCATCGTCTCTTGTTACGGTTGTGTTGTGATGGGTGTATCGGTTTGTATGGCCTGGTAGAGCTCCTCCTGGATCCGTTCACGGATGCTTAGCGTGGAGAAGCGATTGGGCGTCCGCGACGGGTTGACACGGTTGGAGAGGAAGATATAGATCATCTCGTTCACCGGGTCGATCCAGAAGCTGGTGCCGGTGAAACCGGTATGCCCGTACACCTCTACGGGTGTGACAGGGCTGGTGGGACTCCGCTTACTGTCGGTGGGGTCAGGCTTGTCGAAGCCCAGGCCACGACGGCTGACGCTGCTTTTCATCGTGGTGAATAGCCGCACCGTCTCCTCGCTGAGGAGCTGCTCACCACCGTAGCTGCCTCCGTTGAGCCACATCTGGCTGATCTTCGCCAGGTCGTTACTGTTGGAGAAAAGGCCGGCATTGCCGGAGATGCCGCCGAAGAGTGCCGCCCCTTCATCATGTACGTATCCACGCAGGTGCTGACGACGGAAGAAGGGGTCATCCTCGGTGGGAGCGATCAGCTTCGCGGGGTGCTGTTGCAGCGGACGGAAGGTGGTGGTGGTGGCGCCCAGCTTCCGGTAGAAGTTCTCCTTGACGAAGCGGTCGAGGTCGTTTCCGGTTGTGGCTTCCACAGCCTCCTTTAGCAACATGAAATTGAGGCAGCTGTATAGGTAGCGCCCCCTTCTTCGAAGAGGTGACCGGATCACGTCACGTAACAGCGTCTCCTTCATTTTGTCGCTGGCATAGAGCCCGTTGGCTACCGGAAGGTGAAAACGCTGCGACCGTTTTTGTGAGATCAGCTCCGGCAGAAAGGTGTAGTCGGTGCGTGCCCAGGCTCCCGCATAACGGACATGGTAGAGCGAGGAACGGCGACCGAATAGCACTCCTTCGTAACTGGTCGTGTCGATCGCACTTGTGTAGTAAGGGATAAAGGAGGTGATGCCTGATTCATGAAAAAGCAGTGAACGGATGGTAGCAGATGCTTTGTCACTGCCTTTTGTCTCCTTTACAAACTTGCTGATGGGATCCTCCAGTCGCATTCCGCCCTCATCGTATAGTTTCATCACTGCGGGCAGTGTGGCTGTCGCTTTGGTCACTGATGCCAGGTCGTAGATGGTCTCATCCGTCACCTCCTCATCATCTCCATGATCCAGCTTGCCGAAGGCTCTCTCGTAAATGACAACTCCCTCTTTTGCCACCAGTATCTGACAGCCGGGGTAGGCATTTTGCCGGATCCCCTCCAGCGCGATCTGCTCGATCCGATTCAAGCTCTCAGAGGCAATCCCTACCTCCTCGGGAAGCGAGTAGCCTAACCGCACCTTCCTGGTATCGATGCCTGTACCTTCAGTGTAGTCACCCACAGTCACCGGCAAACGCCCCGCCAGAGCGATCCCGCCAAAGAGAGCCTGTGCCGCACTAATCTGTGCTGCCTCCGTGGTGTCATAGGCCATAAGCAACGCTGCGAGATCTGCATCGATGGTGCGGATGGGAGACAACTGTGCAGGCGGGGTGAAGAGCACCAACGCCGTTTTTTTCCTGCTTGCCAACTGTTGCAGCTCCGCTACCTCGCCGATGTGATCGCTGTGCAGGGAGAGGATCAGAAGGTCGTACCCCTGCAGCTCCTCCATTCGTGCCGCGGCGGCAGCCGATGAAGGAGTGAAGGTGGCCACATCGGCATATTTACGAAGGTAGTGCTGAAAGGGATTTCCCTTTCGTGCACCGATCGCTACCGATGCGATGCGCAACCGGTCGAGACCTTTGAACGGTACCAGATCCGCATCATTCTTGAGCAGGGTAATCGCTTTGTCGTAGATTCTTCGTTGCACCCACTCAGCCCGGGGGCTGTTCACGCGGCTGTGTACCCTGGCGTGGTCAACCGCCGTTATCGTGTCCAACCCCAGGATATATTTATAGGCCAGAATCCTGCGTACCTTCTCCTCCAGCATCGCAGAGGGCAGGATGCCCTCTGCTGCCGCCTGCTTCACCGCGGCGTATGCTTTTGGCAGGTTGGCAGACCCCAGCAGGATGTCATTGCCGGCCAGTAGTGCCCTTACGCTGGCATCCGGCTGATCGGAGACCCCCTTCATCGCCATGGCGTCGGTGAAGATGAGTCCTGTGAAGCCCATCTCCTTCCGCAGCAACTCGGTAACGATCGCAGGGGAGAGGGATGCCGGCAGACCCTTCGTGTGAAGTGCCGGCACATCGAGGTGGCCGGTCATCATGCCCGATAGGCCGGCATGGATGTATGCACGAAAGGGGTAGAGCTCCACGGTGTCGAGCCGCGCCGCATCATGAGTGATGAGTGGCAGGGTGTGATGTGAGTCCTCCGAGGTGTCACCATGACCGGGGAAGTGCTTGGCAACAGCCATCACGCCGTTCTCTTCCAATCCCCTGGCATAGGCGATTGCCTGTCGTGCCACCTTTTGCGGGTTCTCGCCGAAGGAACGGCTTCCGATGATGGGATTGGCCGGGTTGGTATGCACGTCGACAGAGGGGGCGAAATTGATATGGATGCCCATCTCGCGACATTGTCGTGCCACCTCTTCTCCATAGATCCGAATAGTCTCCTCCTCCTGGATGGCGCCCACCACCTGATTGTACGGATAACGGGGTGCATCGGTCAGTCGCATGCTCAACCCCCACTCGCCATCGAGAGCAATCAGAAGCGGCAGCGGTGAGAGGCTCTGCACGTAGTTGGTCATATTGGCCTGGTTACGCAGAGTACCCTTCGAGAAGAGTAGTCCCCCTATCTTCTGCTCTGCAATATAACCTGCGATTCTCTTCTTCCAGCCGCTGCCGCTCTCGGCGATGGGCATAAAGAGCTGACCAATCTGCTGGTCAGGGGTGAGGGTGGCGAAGACCGAGTCTACCCAACGGTTCATCGCCTCTTTGTCTGCCTGTTCATAGAGGGTCGCGGGTACCTGCGCTCCGGCCGTCAGCACGGTTACACCCAGGATAAAAAGCAGTACTCTTTTTCTCATTCTAACCTGTCTGTCTGTTCGAATTATTTTTTACTTTTCTCCATCGTCACATCGATACGACCCACGTAGACACCCCTGCCCGGTGTCTGGTAGATCAGCACCTCCCGGTTGTCCATGTTTCTGCGGATATCGGGTTCCTTCATATAGGTGTGGCTATGCCCGCCGATGATGATATCGATGTTGCGCGATGCTTCTGCCAGTCGGGTATCGGGATTATACCCCAGGTGAGACAGTGCTACCACCAGGTCACAGCCGTGTTGCGTGCGTAGCCTGTATGCCAGCATATTGGCTGTAGTTACCGGGTCGAGGAAGCGCATGCCGTCATAATTGGATGTGGAGATCAACCCTTTCGGTTGTATGTTGATACCCAGCACGCCGATTTTCACACCTCCCCTCTTCAGGATGAGATAGGGCTTAATCTTGCCGGCGAGTGGAGTCTCGCTGAAGTCGTAGTTGCTAGCAACTATGGGGAACCGGGCTTTCGCCACCACCTGCCCGAGCACCTCCAGACCGTAGTCGAACTCATGGTTGCCGAGAGTCACCGCGTCGTACCCCATCAGGTTCATCGCCTCCACCTCAACCTCTCCTTTAAAGAGATTGAAATAGGGGGTGCCCTGCAGGAAATCACCCGCGTCGAAGAGCAGAAGGTGCTCATGATCCTTGCGCATCTGCTCGATGTAGTTGATGCGCCGCTCCACACCGCCCTTGTCGGCAGC
>Ga0334898_1004406_pt1 | contig 10515 bp, 4 predicted proteins | sample GraSluR3_MG_10_FD_207228 | JGI IMG/M metagenome (GOLD analysis project Ga0334898, IMG submission 207228) | Sludge microbial communities from methane-producing bioreactor in Wageningen University, Netherlands - Granular Sludge_3_08-R3 | ecosystem: Engineered > Bioreactor > Anaerobic > Unclassified... | reverse complement strand
ATTTGCCGGTGAATTCGGGCACATGCAATTTGGCGAATCAAATGAGCTCTGCCTCTGCGGTAAACGTGGATGCCTCGGTACTGAAGTATCGGGATATGCGCTGGAACAAAACTTCAAAAAACACATTGAAAAAGGGGAAGCTTCACTGCTGTTAATTGATGAAAAAGAACAGGAAATAAGCTATAAAAAAATCCTCGACGCTGCCCAGAAAGGTGACGCACTTTCCATTTCATTGATTCATAAAATCGGTTTTAAACTGGGAAAAGCGCTGGGAAATATACTGAATTTGTTAAATCCGGGTGTGATTATCGTAGGAGGAAAGTTTGCCCCTGCAAAAGAAATTTTAACTGAGTCAATAAAATCAGGGATGCATCACTCAGCCCTGCCGCTGCCATTGCGTTCTTGTGAACTCACTTTTTCCTCCATTGGTACTGAGGCCGCTCTGAAGGGGGCGGGGGCACTGGTTTTACGAAAAAAGAAACTTATTTAACTTAGACATAAATATTAATCATAAAAAAGAAACTATGGGAAGATGAATTTAAAATGAAAAACAAAAGAAAGCCTGCCACAGGGCTCCGGAAAGCTCATGGACAGGCCTGAAGTAAATTACTATACACAACAAAATTACTTCAAAAAAAGGAATTATTCAATTTAACAACCGAAAAAGGATTATGTCGGTTTGGTGTAATGAACTTTTGGCCGGTCTGGCTAAAGGGAGTAAAATGTTATTTAATAAAAAACTATATCGTTTAGTAGAAACTAAAAAATCGAGAGAATATGAAAATTTGTTTTTATGTAAGAAAGCTTGTTTGGGCATTTCTGTTTTTTTTCGTTTGTGGAAATGCAATGGCACAAATGAATGTGAAAGGGAAAGTAGTGTCTTTAAATGGCGAGCCCTTGCCCGGGGTTAATATTGTTGAAAAAGGGACAAACAACGGAGTAATTACCAATTACGATGGTGACTACGAGATAAATGTCAGCACTGAAAACGCAAAACTCCTGTTTTCGTTTATCGGTTACGAAATGCTGGAAGTGTCGGTAAATGGTAATTCTGTTTTAGATGTGACGCTGCAGGAAAAATTAACGGAACTCGATGAGGTGGTCGTTACAGCATTAGGTATGAAACGGGAAAAGAAAACACTCGGATATGCCATGCAGGAGATAAATACCGAAGATTTCAGCGAAGTGCGTTCCGATAACATTGCCAATATGTTGCAAGGGAAAGTTGCGGGTGTTTATATTTCACAGTCGTCGAGTGGCACAGGCGGTTCTACCCGGGTAGTTATGCGGGGACTGAATTCGTTAAGTGGCAATAACCAGCCATTGTGGGTAGTAGATGGTGTTCCGGTAGATAATTCATACACCGGCAGTTTCGACCAGTGGGGAGGATCCGATGTAGCCACTGCTGCCTCCGAAATTAACCCCGACGATATTCAAAGTATTTCGGTGCTGAAAGGCCCGAACGCAGCAGCGCTTTACGGGTCGCGGGCCCAAAACGGGGCAGTGGTTATCACCACCAAAAAAGGAAAACAAAACCAATCGATGCAGGTTCAGTACAACGGGAACTACAATTGGAGTAATTTGTATGACGGCTACGATTTTCAGTGGGATTACGGACAAGGCACCGCAGGTGTTTTTGATATAACTTCAAAAGAAGGTTGGGGACCGAAAATGACCGGACAGTCTATCGAAAACTGGCGCGATTATTATTATGGGCGCGATGCCGGCCCTTATGCAATGGAAGCGCAGGAAAACCGGGTCAAAGATTTTTTCCGTACAGGAATGAGCGCTTCAAATTCTGTATCAATGCAGGGTGGAGGTGAAAACCTTGCCGCACGGTTTGCTTTTACCGACACGCAAATCGACGGGATTACACCGAACAATGGAATCGACAGAAAATACTTCGATGTAAGTACAAACTTCACCCATAACCGGTTAAATATTGACGTGAAAGGAACTTATACCCTTCAGGAAACCAGAAACAGGGTTTCTTTGGGAGAATATGGTTTGATGCAGATGTTTACAAAAATGCCGGCCAATATCCGGCTGGAAGATTTGCAGGACGATATGACCGTTGACGACGTGCCCATGAACTGGAGTGGAGCAAGCAACGAGTACCTCAACCCTTACACTTTTATTACCGACAAAAGAAGCAGCATTACCAAAAGGGACAGGTTTACGGGTGTGGTTAATGCCACTTTTGAAATTTTCGACTGGCTTTCGGTTGCCGGAAAAACCGGTATGGATTACTGGCAGAATCACGGTGATTATTATGGGCTGAAAGGAACAAGCGGAACAAATCCTACGCGGAGCGTTTCGGAAGTGAGCGTGAGGGAAGTCAACTCCGACATCATGCTGAAAATTGATAAAAGGTTCAATAATTTCTCCATAAATTCCAATATAGGAGGAGCTGTTATGAACCGAAAATACAATTCACTGGGCGGTAGTTCGGGTACCCTTGTAATTTACGGCTTCAACAATCTGTCGAATGGCTCCAGCCAATCTGCCTCCGAATATTTCACAGAAAAAGAAATTCAATCAGTATTTGGAAATATTCAGTTAGGTTACCAGGATTATTTGTTCCTTGATGTAACCGGACGAAATGACTGGTCTTCTACTTTGCCTTCTGATAACTGGTCTTATTTTTACCCGTCGGTTAGTTTGAGTGGTATCCTTTCCGAAGTTATTGAATTCCCGGAGGCGGTTGATTTTCTGAAACTCCGCGGTTCATGGGCACAGGTTGGGAACGATACTGACCCCTACAGGCTGTCGCAGGTTTACAGTTTCTCCAAAATAAACGGGAACCTTATTTATGCTGCACTGCCCAACACGCAACCGTTTTACAATTTAAAACCGGAAGAAACCACTTCCTGGGAGGCCGGATTTGACTACAGGATGTTTAACAACCGTTTGGGGCTCGACCTTACCTACTACAGCTCCAACACAATCAACCAGATTTTAACTTTGGCTATTCCTCAGTCAACAGGCTACACCAACAAGTACATTAATGCCGGTAAAATTTCAAGCAGTGGGCTCGAAGTCATGTTAAATACTGTTCCGGTTGAAACCAAAGACTGGAGATGGGAATTGAACTTTAACTGGGGAACCAATACTACCGAATGTGTGGAGTTGAACGACGATGTGAAAACACATGTTTTGGGCGAAATGAGAATCGGACAGGTAGTGGTGAAAGAAGGTGAAAAATTTGGCGATATTATGAGCCAGGCTTTCGAACGCGATGATGACGGATATGTCCTTGTTGACGACAACGGCCTGCCTGTTGGAACATCCGATTATGTAAAAGTAGGAAACATGCTGCCCGACTGGACCGGCGCCGTTTCTTCGAAGTTAAACTATAAAAACTTTGTGTTGAATGTAGTCGTTGACATCCGGTATGGCGGCGATATCCTTTCGGTAACCGATGCCCTGGCAACACAGGCCGGAACTTCGGCCCGCACCCTTGAAGGACGCGAAGGTATGGTCGTTAACGGAGTAGTTGCCTCAACCGGCGAAAGAAATACAAAAGAGATTACTTCAGAACAATACTGGTCTTCAGTGGGAGGTCCTTACGGAATTGGAGAAGCATACATTTACGATGCCACCTACGCTAAAGTCAGGGAAATTTCACTGGGCTACAACCTTCCCAAATCGTTACTCGACAGAGTATCTTTTGTAAAAGGAGCCAAGTTATCATTGGTTGGCCGCGACCTGTTTTACCTAATCAGGCATACCCCGGGAACAAATCCCGAAGGAGCTTCGAATCAACAAGACTGGTCGCAGGCTTTTGAGCTTAACTCATTGCCTCCTGTCAATAATATTGGTTTTAACGTTAATCTAACTTTTTAAAAAATTGGAATGATGAAGAAAGGATTTAAATTTTTACAGATATTCCTTAGCAGCTTGATATTGTTGGTTGGATGTACCGACGATTTTGAGGAGATGAATTCAAATCCGAACGCTGCAACAGAGATTGACCCGAGTTTATTGTTTCCCAAAATGATCCGCGAAGCAATTAACGGCGGCTGGGGAAATTACCAAATGGGGGAAAACCTCCACACCAACCTTTATGCCCAGTGGATGAGCAACACCGCTTCCTACTTTTCATCGGGACGCTACGAGTACAACAACAGTTGGGTTACCACTGCGTACTGGACTCCCTACTACACTTACGTGTTGAAAGATTTGCTGGATATTGAAAAGATGGCCGAAGCGACACCTAAATATGAGGAGATGTACCATATTTCCAGAATTATTACTGCTGTTGGAACCGCCCGGACAACCGATTTGTTTGGCGACGTTCCTTACAGCGAGGCAAGCCGCGGAATGGAAAAACCGGCCTACGATTCGCAAAAAGATATCTATTACAGCATTTTCGATGAGCTGCGGGAAGCAACCGAAGCATTGACTTCTGGATTTGCCGTTGAACAAATGAAATACGGCGCGCAGGATATCATGTTCGGCGGAGATGTTGACAAATGGATTAAGTTCGGAAATTCGCTTCGTTTACGCTATGCCCTTCGGCTTTCATTTGCCGATCCCGACAAAGCCAAAACTGAAGGCGAAGCTGCACTGGCTGCTGAAATGATGACTTCTGTTGGCGACAATGCATCGATTGAAACAAGCATCGACGACAACAACGGAATCGGACACCCGCTTTACACACTTTGCTATTGGAATGAATTCAGGATGAGTTCTACACTCGAGGAAGCATACAAAGGCCTTAGTTCGGTTTACGACCCGCGCATGGAATGCTATTGGGGCGTTACGCAAAGTACGCATGGCACCGATTCACCCGAATTTAAAGGGGTGCGCAACGGACTTCCTACCGACCAGCTGGCACAGGCAGGAAATACCCCGGCCGATAATTCCAATATCTGGGGCCTTCTTTGGGCACCGGAATGGAACTCGGGAACCGGAACTCCCAGTGGGTTCAGGGCTTACCCGTTTTATACCATGTGCTATTCCGAAGTGTGTTTCCTGAAAGCCGAAGCCGCCATCAGGGGGTGGAACAATGCAGGAGATGCCCGGGTAAATTATGAAAACGGAATTCGCGCGTCCTTTGCAGAAGCCAGAAATGGTGTGAATTCTTCTTTGTATTCTACTGAAAATGATGAAGTGTATATTTCCGGAGGAACTGTAAAATGGGATGAAGCGGCAGATTTTGAAACAAAACTGGAAAGAATCGTTACACAAAAGTGGATTGCTTTGTTCCCGAACGGAAACGAGGCCTGGGCGGAATTCCGCAGAACAGGTTATCCTGAACTGACACCGATTGCTTTGAGCGACGATCCGAATATCAATCCGAACAATGGAGAATTCATAAAAAAACTCCGTTATGTGAATAAAGAGCGCGAAGAAAATACGGAAAATGCAACTTCCGGTTCTCTGAATAACGGTCAGGGCGACGGATCTAATGTGCGTGTTTGGTGGGATACCGGGAGGTACAACTAAATACCTTTCATATAAAAACCGGCACCCTCGGGGAATTGCAGAATCCCCGGGGGTGTTTGTTCCTTATAGAATTTTTATAAATAAGCAATATGAAAAACATAAACCGAAGAAATTTTGTCAAAACAGCTGCATTCGCTGGAGCAGGAATTACAGTGGTTCCCGGCTCGGTATTGGGAAAAGCAGCCGGCCATGTTTCGCCAAGCGATAAATTGAATATCGCCGGAGTCGGCATAGGTGGCATGGGCCGGAACAACCTGCGGAATATGAGTTCCGAAAACATTGTGGCCCTTTGCGATGTGGACTGGGATTATGCCGGAAAAACGTTTAAAGATTATCCAAAAGCCAAAAAATTCAAAGACTGGCGCGAGATGCTCGATAAAGCCGGCAATTCCATAGATGCTGTATTGGTGGCAACACCCGACCATACACATGCTGCTGTTACCGCTCATGCCATGACGCTGGGCAAACATGTTTACACCCAAAAGCCGCTCACGCATTCAGTGTATGAATCACGACTGCTGACTAAGCTGGCCAAAAAATACGGGGTGGCAACCCAAATGGGTAACCAGGGTAATTCGTATGGCGACATCCGCAGGGTATGTGAATGGATTTGGTCGGGCGCCATTGGCGAAGTAACCGAAGTCCATGCATGGACCGACCGGCCCATCTGGCCACAGGGATTGCAGCGGCCTACCGAAAAGATGAAAGTACCAGGCACGCTGGATTGGGAACTGTTCCTGGGGCCGGCAGCTTACAGACCTTATCATTCGGCTTACACCCCATGGAATTGGCGCGGATGGTGGGACTTTGGCACCGGTGCGCTGGGCGATATGGCATGCCATGTGCTCGACCCTGTCTTTTGGGCGCTCAACCTCAAATATCCCACACAGGTAGAAGGTTCCTCCACGCTGGTAAATACCGAAAGCCCGCCTCATGCTGAAATTGTAAAATATACGTTTCCGGCCCGTAAAAATATGCCGGATGTTGGAATGCCCGAAGTAAAAGTGACCTGGTATGACGGTGGCCTGTTGCCACGTCGTCCGGTGGAACTCCCCGACGGAGAAGTGCTTGGAAAAGATAGCGGCGGAGGTTTGCTGTTTGTTGGCTCAAAAGGCAAAATAATGACCAGCTACTACGGAATGCATCCTACTTTGCTGCCCTATTCCAAAATGGAAGATTTTGAAGAACCCAAACCGGTATTACGCCGGATCTCGGGATCTGAATCCGGTCCGTGGTCAGGTGCACACGAACGCGACTGGATTCGTGCCTGTAAAGAACCGGCAGGAAGCCGTACTGAAACATGTGCCAATTTCGACTATTCGGGCCCGTTCAACGAAATGGTGGTAATGGGTGTGCTGGCCGTGCGCCTGCAAGGGTTGAACCGTATCCTCGACTGGGATGGTGAAAACATGCGCTTTACCAATATTTCAGATTCCGATAAAATTAAAGTAGTAACAAACGATAAATTCGAAGTGATCGACGGTGATCCCAGGTTTAATCGGGATTTTGCCGAATTCAACGCCAGGGAAATGGCTGAAGAATGGGTGAAACATACATACAGGGATGGATGGTCGTTACCGGATATGCCTGGAGATTAATTCGGTTCAAAAACAGGAGGATCTGAAGCAGTTTAGTTCCTCCTGGTTTTTAAAATGTTTTTTTACTTAAAATAAAAATTTCAATGCTTAAAAATTTATTTCTCAAGACAGGCATTTTGTTGGCTTTTATTACTTTGTCAATCAATGCTTGTACACAAAAAGACAAGCTGGATAAAGCCGGCTGGAAATTGGGCATCCAAAGCTATACCTTCCACAAATTCAGTTTTAAAGAAGCTGTTGACAAAGTAAATCAGTTAGGGTTAGATTACATTGAGGTTTATTACGGTCAACCATTGGGAGAAGGTATCGAAGGAACTATGGATTTTAAAATGGATAAAGAAACCCGGCAAAAAGTTCTGGAATACGCCAAATCTAAAGGTGTAAAGATTATAGCAAGTGGGGTAATTATTTGCGAAAGTGAATCCGAATGGGATCAACTATTTGAATTTGCCGATGCAATGGGAATTGAAATTATTACCTGCGAGCCTGAATATGATCACTTGCAGTACGTGGATGAGTTGGCCAATAAATACAATATTGATGTGGCCATACACAACCACCCAAAACCTTCCAATTACTGGAATCCCGATATGTTCCTTGAAGCCATCGAAGGGTTAAGTCCACGTATTGGTGCCTGTGCTGATGTTGGTCACTGGGCTCGTATGGGGCTAGACCCCGTACAATGCCTTCAAAAAATTGAGGGGCGTGTAAAGTCACTACACTTTAAAGATATTAAAGAGGAAGATGAAAATGATGAAGAACGACACGATGTTATCTGGGGAACAGGTTCACTTGATTTGGACGGAATGCTTAACGAACTAAAAAGGCAAGACGTTAGTGGACTTTTCTCGATTGAATATGAGCATAATTGGGATAATTCTGTTCCTGATATTGAAAAAAGTATTTGGTATTTTAATAACTTGATTAATGAAATTCTTTAAGTAGGTTACAACAACAATACTGGTTTTAATTGAAATAATTTCCTTTTCTACTAATAGTAATTTGTTTGTATCCCGTCTGCCAATCTCGTCTCGGCAGATGCCTCGCTGAACCCTAACTTTGCGCCAGGCGAAAAAATCAGAAAGCCTGTCCGGCAATTGACTGATATAGTAAAGAGGAAATGTAACTGGCTATAGAAGTTTTGTGGCTTCTTCGATGAGGAAAATTATAATATCATAAAATTTTTTTTAAGACATACTTTGTCGAAGGGATAAACTGGAATAACCTTTCAGCCGGTTTTTATTGTTTCGGAATACATATTTTCCGTCTTCATGTACCTCGTCCACCAGCTTTTTAAGGTGTGTGCGGGTTTTGTTGTGGATGGTTTTCCAAGCATTCTGTTTCATTTTGTCATCGTAGGTCATAACCAGCAGACTTGCCATGATTTCGGGAACTGGAACGTAGTTCAGATTAACCGGAAAAAACTATATTTGGATGTTCAATAAATTTCCTGCGAAAATCAATAAATTCAGAATAATGCGTGCATTAAAAATCAAATTACTGGGAATCCTGTGTTGTGCATCCGGTCTGGTTGCCGGAAACAAAACTGAAAAAAGTGAAGTTCAGCAAAAACCCAATATCATTTTTATCCTTACCGACGACCAACGGTGGGATGCACTGGGGTACGCCGGCAACAAAATCATTCAAACGCCCGAAATGGATAAACTGGCGGAGAGCGGCGTCTATTTCCGGAACGGGATGGTAACCACACCCATCTGTTCGGCCAGCCGGGCCGGTATTTTCAGCGGATTGTACGAGCGCACGCACAAATATACCTTCCAGACCGGGCCAATTCGGTCAGAATTTATGGCTGAATCGTATCCCAATCTTTTAAAAGAGGCCGGGTACCACACCGGTTTTTTTGGAAAATTCGGCGTGAATTACAACGAAAAGGAAAACCTTTTTGATGTGATGGAAGATTACGACAGAAACAACCGGTTTCAGGATTACCGCGGCTATTATTACAAAACCTTAAACGGCGATACGGTGCATCTGACCCGTTACACCGGTCAGCGGGCGCTGGATTTTATCGATAATGCTCCCGGGGAAAAACCTTTTTGCCTGTCGCTGAGTTTTAGCGCACCGCATGCGCACGACGGAGCGCCGGAGCAGTATTTCTGGCAGGAAGCGTCCGGAAAATTGTACCAAAACCGGGAAATGCCCGGCCCGGATCTGGCAGAGGACAGGTTCTTTCTGGAACAGCCGCTGCCCGTGCGCGAAGGGTTTAACCGGTTGCGCTGGACGTGGCGCTTCGATACGCCCGAAAAATACCAGCACAGTGTAAAAGGGTATTACCGGATGGTTTACGGAATCGATTTGGAAATTGCCAAAATTCGAAAAAAACTGGAAGAAAAAGGCCTCGATAAAAACACGGTTATCATTCTGATGGGCGACAACGGCTATTTTCTGGGAGAACGCCAACTGGCCGGCAAATGGCTGATGTACGATAATTCGGTGCGGGTTCCCCTTATTGTTTATGATCCCCGGGAAAACCGGCACCGCGATGTGGACGATATGGCGCTGAACATCGACGTGCCGGCAACGATACTCGATTTGGCCGGCATTCATCAACCCGAATCCTGGCAGGGCAAAAGCCTGCTGCCGGTGGTTTCAGGAGTGCAGAAATCGCTGGATCGCGATACCGTATTGATTGAGCACCTTTGGGAGTTTGAAAACATTCCGCCCAGTGAAGGCGTGCGTACTTCGGAATGGAAATATTTCAGGTATGTGAATGACAAATCATGGGAAGAATTGTATAACCTGAAAAATGACCCGAGAGAAACCGAAAACCTCGTTTCAAATCCGGAATATGCCGAAGTGCTGAAGAAACTCAGGAATAAGCTGGATCGGCTGACTGTGGAATATGCCGATCCGTATTCGGGGGTTCCGTCGGGTTTAACGGTGGAGTTTATCCGCGACCCTCGTTTCACCAGTATTCGAGACAACCGGCCTGAGTTCAGCTGGGTTGTTCCGCGGGAGGCTGTTGTACAGAAAGCGTATCAGATTTTGGTGGCGTCTTCACACGAAAACATCACCAAAAACATCGGCGATGTGTGGAACAGCGGGCAGGTGAGGAGCAGTAAATCTGCGGATGTGCAGTATGACGGTCCGTCCTTAAAACCGGAAACCGACTATTTCTGGAAAGTGCGGATTTTCGATCAGGACAACCGGCTTTCGGACTATTCTGCGCCGCAGATATTTACCACCGGGACTTTTCAGGAAAAAAGAATGACCACACCCAACTGGTTTCAAATCGAACGCATTCAACCCAAAAGAACGATAAAAAATCAGGGCAGCAGTTACTTTTTCGATTTCGGGAAAGCGGCCTTCGGAACACTGGAAATAAATTATTCGGCACAAAAACCGGAAACCCTAACCATTCGGCTGGGCGAAAAGCTGCTGGATGGAAAAATCGATCGCAAACCGGGAGGAACAATCCGGTACCAGGAAGTTCAGCTGCAGGTTA
>Ga0334898_1004405_pt1 | contig 10516 bp, 2 predicted proteins | sample GraSluR3_MG_10_FD_207228 | JGI IMG/M metagenome (GOLD analysis project Ga0334898, IMG submission 207228) | Sludge microbial communities from methane-producing bioreactor in Wageningen University, Netherlands - Granular Sludge_3_08-R3 | ecosystem: Engineered > Bioreactor > Anaerobic > Unclassified... | reverse complement strand
TCGCTGAAAATATGAGGATTGCGCTCAAATCGGTTCGGACAAATCTGTTACGAACGATACTGACTGTTTTAATTATTGCTGTTGGTATTACTGCCTTAATCGGTATTCTTACTGCAATAGATTCCATCAAAAATTCAATTACCAAAGAATTTACTTTTATGGGAGCCAACACATTTACCCTTACAAGCCGCGGAATGCGTGTGCATGTGGGCAACCAGCAGTACCGGACGAAAAACTATTCCTATATTTCCTACTACCAGGCCAAAGCGTTTAAAGAGCGGTACCAGTTTCCGGCAACAACAGCCATTTCTGTAAACGCATCGGGAAATGCCACGGTTAAATACGGGTCGGAAAAAACCAATCCCAATATTAATGTAAGGGGCATCGATGAGGACTATTTGCAAACTGCGGGCTTCGAAATTGAAAAAGGAAGGAGTTTTAATGATTCGGAAATTACCAACGGACGCCCGGTTGTATTGTTGGGCAGCGATTTGGTGAAACTTCTGTTTAAAAAAGATGAAGACCCGTTGCAGAAAGTGGTGAGTATCGGCAGCGGAAAATATAAAGTTGTCGGCACTTTAAAAAGTAAAGGCAGCGGTATGGGAATCAGTAACGATTTGGTGTGTTTTATTCCCTACACCAATACCCGGAACTATTTTTCACGACCCAATATGAATTTTAGTGTTCAGGTGATGGTTCCCCGGGCCGAAATGCTCGATGTTGCCATCGGTCAGGCTGAAGCAGTTTTCAGAAACGTGCGCGGCCTCGATCCGCTGGATGAAACTGATTTCAACATTGAAAAAAGCGATAACCTGGTGAATATTTTACTCGATAATATCCGGAATATTACGCTGGTTGCCACAATAATCGGGTTAATTACACTTTTTGGCGCTGCAGTTGGACTGATGAACATTATGCTGGTTTCGGTTACTGAGCGTACGCGTGAAATTGGCGTACGAAAAGCCATTGGCGCCAAGGGTTCAACCGTCAGGCAGCAATTTCTGATTGAAGCGATTGTGATTGGGCAGATTGGCGGTATTCTTGGAATTATAATCGGAATACTTGTCGGGAACATGGTGTCGGTGATTATTGGTTCGTCCTTTATTATTCCGTGGATGTGGATAATTGTCGGAGTTATTCTCTGTTTTCTGGTGGGAATAATATCGGGATATTATCCGGCCCAAAAGGCTGCCCGGCTCGATCCCATTGAATCGCTCAGGTACGAGTAAAAAAAAGGATGCCTTCCGACATCCTTTTTATACCATATATATATAGTACTTTATTTTACAGAATCGATATATTCTACAAGTTCGACAACTTTTAAAGAATAACCCCATTCATTGTCGTACCATGAAACCACTTTTACGAAGTTGTCATTTAGACCGATACCGGCGCCTGCGTCGAATACCGAAGTACATGATTCACCGAGGAAGTCGTTGGAAACCACGGCGTCTTCAGTGTAACCCAAAACACCTTTCAGTTCGCCTTCCGAAGCTTCTTTCATGGCAGCGCAAACCTGTTCGTACGAAGCGCCTTTTTCAAGGCGTACAGTGAGGTCAACCACTGAAACGTTGGGAGTTGGCACACGGAAAGCCATACCGGTAAGTTTTCCGTTCAAACTGGGAATAACTTTGCCTACAGCTTTTGCAGCACCGGTTGAAGAAGGAATAATGTTTTGTCCTGCTCCGCGACCGCCGCGCCAGTCTTTTTTCGATGGTCCGTCAACCGTTTTTTGTGTGGCTGTTGTGGCGTGTACTGTTGTCATCAAACCTTCAACAATGCCAAATTTGTCGTGCAGAACTTTGGCAACCGGGGCCAGGCAGTTGGTGGTACACGATGCGTTGGAAACAAAAGTCATGTCGTTGGTGTAGCTTTTGTTGTTTACGCCCATCACAAACATCGGGGTATCGTCTTTCGACGGAGCCGACATAATCACTTTTTTAGCACCTGCAGCGATGTGTCCCTGCGCTTTTTCTTTTGTCAGGAACAAACCGGTTGATTCCACAACATATTCAGCGCCAACTTCGTCCCACTTCAAATCGGCCGGATTGGGTTCCGAAGTAACTCTGATTTTTTTACCGTTTACAACCAGCATTCCGTTTTCAACAGCAACTTCACCATTAAATCTTCCGTGAGTCGAGTCGTATTTCAGCATGTAAGCAATGTAATCAGGATCAAGCAAGTCATTGATCCCAACCACCTCAACATTTTCTTTTGCAACTGCAGCACGGAAAACCAAACGTCCGATGCGGCCAAAACCATTAATACCTATTTTAATTTTTGACATAGTTGTGTAAGTTTTAAATTTATTATAATGAACTATTTGTTTAAATTACTTCAGGTTAATTCCTGAATCAGAAACATATACAAATTAACTACTAAATTTTCACAGTTTCAAATCTGATATTCAAAATCGGGAAACAGACTTCCAACTTTAATGTTAATTTAAAAGAGAACGCCTCACGCCGGTTCCTTTTTTCGATTGTCCCCTGCCGGGGGAGGAGAACAGATTTATCTGTTCGGAGGGGGTTTGTCCCCGTGCAGGCATAAAATATTGAATACTTTGAACAGGTGCTTTTTTCCCGTTTTCTTTTTACTATTTACGGCCACCCCTTCATTCGTCCGGTAAATATTCAATTCTCAGAAAGGTATTTTGTTGTTAAATTGGTTTTTTCCAGTTTATTATGCAGGTTTTTTAGTGTCGGAAAAACCGGGCTTTCAGAAAAAACAGGCCTGGCATATCGTTGCCGGTTGCTGGTTGCCGATTGGTTGCTGCCGAATACCAACTGTTCATCTTCTTTTCAATCTCCACCAATCTCTATCAATCCCCATCCCTATTCTCCGCAGTCGCCCACTGCACCTTTTCCGCCTCCGGTCCTTTTTTGGAATAGGCCGGGCATTTGCAGATTTTACAAGAATACAAGGAAAAAAGAAGGAGAAATATTAAAAGTGGAATAAAACGAATACCGGTTTTAATACTCCGCAATCTGTATATCTTCATTATATAACTCATTTTATCAATTTCAGCAATTCAGAACAGGTAAAAAAAACGAGGAATTTTTCCTCGCAAAATATTTTTTACAACATAAAATGCATCCAATCCCGTCAGTTAAGCGAAAAAAACTTTTTTTTATTGTAAATAATTAAAAAAATTGAAGTAAAATTGCACAAAATAAAACGTGGGCAGACTTGTACAGAACAAAAAAAATGTTAACAAAGCATGGGATTTGTCAATACAGGCCTGTTGATAACAAAGGGAAAAACAAGATATTTTATTCAGCGATTCGTTTGTACATTGCTGATTATTTTATACGTTTGTATTTGTTTATCCTGTAGCAAGAAGGGACGATATAACTAAAACAATGATTAAAAGATTAAATATTTTAAAATCAATCAATCAATTAAGTTCAATTTAAAAAGAAATGCTATGAGAAAATCATTTACTTGGTTCTTAAGTTTAATGGTACTCCTTACAGCCTTTGCAACCCACGGGTATGCGCAGGAACCACAGGAAACCGTTGAACTTTACGCAGAAGATGCCTCATTTTGTTACAATGAGGACAACGATTACACGGTAACAATCTCAGTACGGGATTTTATTAAGTTAGACAGTTTTGAACTGGCTTTGGAGTTTAACGATGAAATTTTTCAGTATGAATCCGTTTCCGGGATTCATTCATCGCTATCAGGAGTGAATGTTTCGAAAACCAGTAACGATGTTGTAGATATTACCTGGTTCGGAACTGAAGCTACGATCGGTGATAATGTGGAAACGCCTATCATGGTACTTCACTTCTCTTTGCTGGGATTTCCGGGCAATACCTCGGAACCTCCGGTTGTTGACATGAAGTGGGGAACTGCAAATTTCTGGTATGATATTGGGAGTGGTGTACAAGATGCTGTAAATACGGTTATTACTGATGATGGCTCACTTGCCGTAAACGTAGAAATGACCGGTATTGAAACTACTGTAACTACTGAAACCTGTGCCGGTGGCGATGTAACTTTGACCGTTACTGCTCCCGATGCAGCTTTTTATTTATTTAATGAAGACCCGAATCCGGCTAACTGGACTGGAGCATGGTCAACTTCGCCCGACTACGATGTTGCTGCAGGCGACGTTGTTACAGTCCGCGTTAAAGATGCCGACGGATGTATTTCGTTAAAACAAACTGTTACGGTTCCTGAAACAGTTGATCCTGTTTCTTTTACTGTTGCAACCCAGGATCCTGCATGTTATGGACAAAACGGTTCAGTTGTATTTAGTGCAACCGGCGGTGTTGCTCCTTATACGTATTATATTTCACCTAATGCAGATGGTTCAGGTGCAGTTACCAGAACAAACTTCCAGTTTTCTTATGCACCCGGAACTTACTATGTGGCTGTACAGGATGCCAATGGTTGTGCAAATCTTGCAGATTTAGATTACTGGCAGGAAATTACCATTAATCCCAATGAAGATGTTTTGGAGGTTACACCGGTAGTAACTGATGTCTCCTGTAACGGAGGTTCAGATGGTGCTATTGCAGTAACCGTAACTAATGTAACTGAAGTTTCACTGAATGGTGTAAACTGGTTTGCTGTTGGTGAAGGAGGTTATACTTTTGAGGACCTTGCAGCAGGAACTTACACAGTTCACGGAAGAAACGAAAACGGATGTACAGTTTCAGCTACCGGTGTGGTTGTTGATGAACCGGATGCAATTACTTTCGACATGGATATTGTTGATACTTCATGTGGTGGCGCAGATGATGGTCAAATCATTGTTTCCAATATCGTTGGAGGTACTGCTCCTTACACTTTGGCAATTGCAGAAAGTGGAAATGTAACATCTGAATCTGGAGTTGATGCTGATGGATTCACTTTCACTAACCTGAAGCCAACTTATTATAGTTTAACGATTACTGATGACAATGGTTGTGTTGTTGAATACAGCAATCCCAACAATACTCAAAATGTTATTTCTGTTCAGTCACCTGAAGACATTCAGTTTGTAGTGAATATTGTTCAGCCTGATTGTAATAACGAAGCTGCACTGGTTCAGGTACTAAATATTACAGGTGGTACCGGAACTTACGAAATTCTTTTCAACGGAGTTGAATCTGAAGAAGATGCCGTTAATACATTTGTATGGGCTTATCCTTATGATGCTTTAACTGTAACTGTTCAGGATCTTGTTGAAGAAGGTGAAGCTTGTCCGGTAAGTCAGGATTTCGATTCTGAAGATGTAGTTAACCCGGAAGTTTTAACGGCTTCGGTTTATGACTGGTTTGCACCAACCTGTATCGACGGAAACGACGGAAGCGTTCGTTTGCAGATTGAAGGAGGTACAAAACCTTATTATTATTCCATTAACGGAAGTTCTGCACAGGAAACCAGCACTACTTTAACAAATATCAGAGTAGGAGTTGGTGTTCATACCATCCTGGTTTGGGATGCCAACGGTTGCGAATATGAATTACCGATTGAAGCGGACGTGGATATGGATGAAAATGAAATTGAAGCATTTTCCGATCTTCACATCGACTGCTTCGGCGATAAAGTCGGAACCATTTCTGTTGAATTCGATAGCTGGGCCGATGGTTTAACCGGCGAAGGCGAAGAACCCGTTCGCGGTGTTCAATTCTATGTTGAAAACGAAGCCGGTCAGGTTTCTTCCTTTATGCCTTCCAACGGAGGTGGTACAGCAACCACTTTCAATGCTGGCACTTATATCGTTTGGGTTGTTGACCAATATTCCTGTGAGTCAAATCCTGATACGGTTGAAATAACTGAAAATCCGGAATTGCTGATTGATGTTATTTATACAACTGCTGCTTCCTGCTTTGAAACATTCGAAGGAACAATTACTATTCATGCAACCGGAGGTAATGTTCCGGGTGACGCTATGCTTGAATATGCAGTAGTTAACAATGAAGCTGCACTTGGAAATATTAACGAGGGCCTGTGGTTACCTTTTGATACATATAATGATGTTGACTATGATCCTGCATTAAGCACTGTTAGCTTCAATGTAGATGGCGGAACTTACTGGATTGCCGTTCGCGATGTTGGCTGTGATGAAGTATGGTATAAAGAAGCAGTTGTAGTTGAAGGTTATGAAGAATTGCTGGTTGACGAAGATGAAATCACTTCTACCGACCCGCTATGCTTCGAATCGGAAAACGGAACCATCACTGTTCCGATGAGTGCTGTGAGTGGCGGTGCCGGTTCATATCTGTTTACCCTACTCGAATGGGTAGAAGGCGAATGGGTTGAAATGGAAGATTACACCGACCAGGCTACCGGTGATTTCACAGGTTTACCTGCCGGAGTTTATGCCGTAATGGTTGAAGATTCAGAAGATTGTCCTTCATATACAACTGAAGCAATTACATTGGACGATCCTGCTGAGTTAACTTTTACTACCCAATACTGGCACTTTAGTTGTGAAGATTCCAATGACGGAAGAATTACACTGAATGTAACTGGTGGTACAGGAAATTACTGGTATGCCATTAATAACCAGAATGCATGGGTTGCATTTGGAAACGAAGTTGCTACCAAAACATATATCGCAACTGAACCTGGAACCTTTGTTATCTGGGTAAAAGATGAAAACGATTGTATTGCTGAACCGGATACAATTACAATTCTTGAACCTACCGGTTTAACTGCTGAATGGGAAGTTACTCAAGGAATTTCTTGTTATGGTGATGAAGATGCTGAAATTTCAATAGAAGGTTTTGGCGGATGGGAAGGAATGACAACGTATCAGTATAGTGTTGACGATGGTGAAACCTGGACATCTGCATATTCTGCAGGCGCTGTTGCAACAATTGGCGGATTGGGAGCTGGAGACCATATTATACTTGTTCGTGATGGTAGTTCATATTCAGACCCTTACCAGCAACCGGACGAAGATTGTGTTTTCCCGGTATTAGTTACTATCGAGGATATAGAACCGATTACTTACGATGTGGTAATTGAAGATGTTAGCTGTAAAGATGGTGCTGACGGTACATTCACAGTTGAAGTCCTTAGCGGCGGCACGCCCTTTGACGACGATGTGAATGAATATTACGGATATAAAGTTCAATTGACCGGTAGTGGTTATGATAGCGGCGAAATTTATACAGGTGCCGACAATACTTATACATTTGAAGGACTGGCACACTCACATTATACATTGTATATTACCGATGCCAACGGATGTGTTCTGCCTGATCCTGCAACAATACCGCCAACAGAAGGTCCTTACACTACCCGTGAATCATGGGAAGTTCAGGAGCCTGAAACTTATTTGACGCTTGACGCTGAATGGGTACAGGATGCAACATGCTACGGCGAAGAAGACGGGCAGTTCCTGCTCCACGCTGATGGCGGAACAGCTCCTTATAAATACTGGGCTGGCTTGTCAGTTGAACCTAACGGACATGTTCTTGTTCCTGAAGCACCTGCAGAAGATTCAGATGAATGGCAGGAAAGCAACGAGTTTAATGTTGGTGCAGGTACATGGGTTGTTTGGGTATTGGATAACAACGGTTGTATTGTTGGCGGCGAATACGAAAATGAAGTTCCGGTGAACAAATGGCGTGTGAAAGTTGAACAACCCGATTCCATTGAGTGGGCATTCCATACTACTGGAGACCCGGCTATGGTTCATTATGTGCAACCTTCCTGCTTTGGCGAATGGGATGGAGCTATTCACCTTTGGAATATAAGTGGTGGCTCTGGTACTTACAATGCACGTGTTTGGGGTACAAGCGCTGCCGGAGAAACTGTTGATTCTACCTATACCGATATAGAACTCGAAGGTTCGCTCTATTGGTTGCGCGGTGTTCCTGCAAGCGATGAAAACGGTTTTGAAGTAACCGTTATGGATGACAATGGTTGTACTTCAGCTGTTGATACCATCGTTGTTGACCAACCGGACGAATTGACAGTAGAGTTGATTATTTCTGAAGGTTCTTTCACCTGTTCCGATGCAGTGGAAGGTTGGATTGAAGCTGTTGCCGAAGGCGGTGCCGGTAATTATGAATACCAGTTGTTGAAAAACGGTGTGGTTCATACTGCATGGCAGTCTGTTGCCAGCGCATTCCTGGTACAAATCGGTAATGAGTTTACTGTTCAGGTTAGGGATGGCAGCGACTGCGAAGCTGAGGCCACAAGAGATATTCAGCAAATTGCAGAAGTTGTGATTGTTGATGTCGAAAACCGTTCCTGCTTCGGTATGGAAAATCCGAAAGCAGTTGTTACCGCTACTGCCGAACCTGGAAGGGCGTTATTTATACGTTACCAAAAGGTTGAAGGTGCAAGTACAATCGGACCGTGGGGAGAATGGGTACCATTCAATGAAGAAGAAGGCGAAGGTACGCATGTTTATACAGAAGCATTGACATTTGGTGACGACAATGAAAGCGATGGTCACTACAACTTCCAGGTAATGGATGAAGAAGGATGTTTGTCAGAAGTTGAATTCAAAACATTCGTTCCGGTTCAGAACGCTGTTGAAATGACTTATACTGTTGGAGATGAAGAAGAATGTTCAGCAGTTGTAGAGGTTACCGGCATAACAGGAGGATTTGGTCCTTATGTTGTAATGGTTGACGACAGTGTGATGACTGAAATGACCTTCACGTTGCCAAGAGGTACTTACGTACTGAAAGCAATGGATTCTCAAATGTGTGCTGATGAAGTAACCCTGGAAATAGTTGGCGAATATGTATCCCGCGATACCATCGTTGAAACATTTATAGGCGAAGCCATTCAGTTTGTTGACGAAGAAGCCGGTGTGGACAGTATGCTTGTTGCCGGAACTTACGAGTTTGTTTACTTATTCGGTGAGTGTGAAAGATCATTGAACGTAGAAGTTGTGGAAGTTGTGAGAACGTTGACCATTGCCGAAGTTCAGGGCGAAGCCGATGAATCGGAATGGATTGACGAACTTGTTTCTGTGACTGGTACGGTTACAGGTGTTTCTGAAGGCGAAGGGTTCTTTATGCAGGATGCCAATGCAGCCTGGAGCGGAATCTGGGTAGCATACGCTGATGCATCCGACCTTGAAATTGGCGACGGTGCTGAAGTTGTTGGTGTTGTTGCCGAAGTTTCTTCTGTTACAACTATTCAGGCAACTGAAGTTACCATGGTCGATGCACCGCTGGAAGTTGAACCGGTTGTTGTGGAATCTCCGTCGGCAGCTGAAAACGAAATGTGGGAAAGCGTACTTGTTACAGTTGAAGGCGGTCGTGCAAGGGCAGCGGACGAAGAAACCGGTCAATGGTCGGTTTACTACGAACCCACCGACGACGTGGTTGTTAACGACTGGCTGTATGCATTTACTCCGGAAGACAGTACGTTCTACCATGTTACCGGTATTGTAAATACCCGCATGGAAGCATTCAAACTGGAACCGAGAATGGAAGAAGATATTGTTGACCTGGGAGCTACTCCTGCACCGATTGTTTCAGGTGAAAAGTTCAACGTTTATCCGAACCCGTTCAACGACAGGATTTATATCGACAATAACAATAAAGTGGCCAGAGTAGTGATGAATAACATCGCTGGTCAACGTGTATTAGATATCGAATATCCAAATCGTGAAATCCGTACTGCTAATCTGGTTAGCGGCGTTTACGTAATCAGTTTATATACTGAAGACGGCGTGAGGGCCAAATCAGTTAGGATTGTTAAAAGGTAATACCGAATTGATTGATTAAAAAGGGGGGAAGCAAAAGCTTTCCCCTTTTTTAGTGCTTTTTTTTAAGCGGAATGCATCTAAATTGGTTAAATTTGTTTTCAATCAATTTTTAGCTTGTTATATGGAACTTTTAAACCGGCACGTTTCAATCCGAAAATTTAAAAATCAAACCATTCCCGATAAACTTCTCGATAGTATTATTTATTCGGGTACCCGCGCATCGACTACCGGTAACATGCAGGTTTACAGCGTAATTGTTACGAGGGATAAAAAAAATAGACAAATGCTGGCGCCGCTTCATTTTAACCAGCCCGTGGCTGTAAATGCTCCGGTATTGTTAACATTTGTTGCCGATTTTAACCGGTTTTCAAAATGGTGCCGGGTTGGTAAAGCAGAACCCGGATATGCCAACTTTCTTTCTTTTTTCACCGCTGCCATCGATGCGTTACTCGTTGCCCAGAACGTGTGTGTTGCCGCCGAAAATTACGGATTGGGAATTTGCTATTTGGGAACCACAACTTACAATGCAAAAGAAATTATCGATGTTTTGGCGCTTCCAAAACTTACTTTCCCTGTTACTACGGTTGCATTGGGGTACCCCGCGGAAAATCCCGTGTTAACCGACAGGTTGCCTTTAAAAGGAATTGTACACCACGAAAAATATCGCGATTTTACAGAGCCGGATTTAAAAAATTTGTATGCGTATAAAGAAAACCTGGAAAGAATGAGGCAGTTTGTAGCTGAAAATAACAGGGAAACGCTTGCGCAGGTTTTTACTGATGTCAGGTACAAGAAGGAGGACAATGAATTTTTTTCCGGGAAAATGCTCGAAACATT
>Ga0334898_1004403_pt1 | contig 10520 bp, 7 predicted proteins | sample GraSluR3_MG_10_FD_207228 | JGI IMG/M metagenome (GOLD analysis project Ga0334898, IMG submission 207228) | Sludge microbial communities from methane-producing bioreactor in Wageningen University, Netherlands - Granular Sludge_3_08-R3 | ecosystem: Engineered > Bioreactor > Anaerobic > Unclassified... | reverse complement strand
AGGATTCTGCCAGATAACGCTATCTCGCTTGGATGATTGTGAATCCAAGATCGAGGAGTGGCAACGCATTACTCAGGAGTATAACCAGAAGATACTGCTTCCAGAGCTTTATGCACTGCGAGGCAAGCGGGATGAGCGATCATTGAGAAGATGGGTACAAAATTATCAGAGTAATGATAATGACATGTATGCTCTGGTTAGAAAGACCGATCCCAATGGTAAAACCAGAAAGGTTAGTTACTTTGAACAGAACTATCTGATCAATCTGCTGCTCAATCCCAATAAGATCAAGATCGGTTCGGCTATCACCATACTGAAAGGATATACCAGACTGGGTTTGTGTGAATCTCCCTCTGATGAAAGAACGCTGAGACGCTTCTGTGAGGAGTGGCTGAGAGACAATCCTGCCATCAGCGGTCAAGCAAGGCAGGGAAGCAAGTTCGTAGCAGAGCATATCGTCAAGACCATCATGCGAGACAGCTCACTGCTTAAGGTTGGCGATGTCTGGGTGGCTGATGGACACACTCTGGCTTTCGATATCATCAATCCTCAAACCGGAAGAGCACAGCGGATGACCATGATCATGGTCTTTGACTGGGCAAGCAGGTATCCGGTGGGAGCGAGCCTGGCACTTACTGAAGATAGTCAGCATATCCAGGCAGCCTTTCGTAATGGCTTTCTGAACTGGGGAGCCCTGCCTAAGTTTGTCTATCTGGATAATGGCAAAGCCTTCAAGAGCAAACTCTTTCATGAGAAGTGGGAAAACCACAATCTGGAGACCGAACTGGGAGGCATCTTCCCCAGGCTAAAGATCGAAGCTGCCTTTGCCGAGAGTTATAATGCCAAAGCCAAGGTGATCGAGAGATTCTTCAAGACCTTCCAGGATCAGTTTGAACGTTTTCTCTCATCATTCAGAGGTTCATGTGTGGCAGATAAGCCAGCCACTCTGATGCGCAATGAGAAGTGGGCTCGATCCTTGTTTGAAAGCAAGCCGCCCACCCTGAATGAAGCGATGCAGATGATCGCCTTTTACATTCGATATATGTATGGTGAGGCTCCACATAGTGGATTGGATGGCAAGAGTCCCTGGGAAGTGTTCAGTCAGGCACCTTTACCGGAAGATAGAAAAGTGATACCAGCCGAACTGAACTTCATGATGCTGGCGATGGAGAAAAAGAAGATCCGTAGCGAGGGTATTCGCTTCAATAAACTGCAATACTGGGATATCACCTTGGTTGATTATGTCGGTAGGGATGTGGTAATTCGTTATGATTATGCTGATGCCAGATGGATACTGGTCTACGACCTGCAGGACCGCTTCATCTGCCAAGCTGAACTCAGACGGGCACAGCATCCCTTTATCCATCTCGATAAGACCAATCCAATCCCGCATAGCAACCTGAACAAAGAACATAAACAGATTCTCAAGCTACGTCGCACCACTGAACAGAGAGCGAAATTCACGGTCAAGCAGACTCAGGCAGTAGTCGATCAGTTCTTGAAGCCTCTGACAAGTATACCGGAGCAGAGTGCGATCTTTATCCAGCCACCCATGATCGAGGCTCCCAAACACGATTCAGAGGAATTCATGCAAGCCCTCGAAAAGCAGGTCATCAAGAACCTACCACCCTTATCGGCAAGTAGCATCAATCAAGAGAATCCAGAACCGAAGAGTGAACTCAAACCCGATTACAAACCAGTCACACCTCCCCTGCAGGAAGATGACGATGATGAGATAAAACCACGCAAGAAGAGCTACGAAGAGATGCTCAGATTTATAGGCATTAAATAAGGAGATAAAGATATGAAACAAGGAAAACTGGTTAGAACCCGCAACGTAGTGGAAGCTGATGAAGCGATTAATCTGCTCGTAACCCGCCCCAAAGAAGAAATGGTGGGGCTTGGACTGCTATATGGTAAACCTGGCTTAGGCAAGACCACTTATGCCACCAGGATCGCCCTACAGCGTAATTATGTGTATCTGAGACTGGAGGCAACCTCCACACCAAAGTCGTTCACCCTCCAACTGATCACTGGCATCTACAACTACCTCAATCTGGAGTATCCACCTTTGTATGGTACCACCAATGCCATTTTCCGCAGATGCATGGATGAGATCGAGAGGCATGAGGATATAGTGATAATCGTGGACGAGATCGATTATGCCTTCAAACAGCAGCAACTGCTCGGAACGATCAGGGATATCGTTGATAATACTGCGGCAATCGTGATACTGGTGGGAATGCAGAATGCCCGGGATCGCCTGGCGCAGATCAATGAATACTATTTCGACCGCTGCAACTCATTCTACGAGTTCGAATCAGCCAGTCTGAAAGACATCACTGCCATCGCCAGGGAAGTGCTGGAAGTGGAAACGAATCCAGAGCAAATCAATACGATCTATTTCAACAGTGGCGGTAATCTGCGCAAAGCCATGAAAATGCTACACCTGCTGGAAACGAGTATCAAAGCCGAACATGCTCACTCAGAAACCACAGAGCAAAGGAAAACATTATGCTTAACTCCGAAACTGTCTCCAATCTGATCTCTAAGTATAATCAGCCCTTCACTTCAAAAATGCTGGCAGGCATGCTCGATGGCGACATCAAGGAAGTCGAGCACTTGCTTGGTGATTTGGCGAAGGCGGATAAAGTGCGATGTATCTCTCCCAGTAATTCACTCTATGTGCGAGCCAACCGATATACTCAAGGTATGGCTCCCGATCCCCGCTGTAAATGGAAATATGACATCCAGACAGCCATGAAGCTGCTGGACCTGATCGAGAGCAAGGGCTATCGCTCAGTTAGAGAACTAACCAAAGACTTTGGCAGAAGCAGGCAGTTCGTGTTTGTCTATCTGGAAGCCCTGGCGTCGATCAGCATCATAGGCATGAATCCACATGGCTACTACATCAAGACTAGGCTTGGTATCGAGCAACTCGGACGCTATATCCAGCCCGGGATTCTGGGTGTGTTGAAGAGGTACTCGGGGATGAGGAATCGATAAGATGGACTAGGCTAGCTAATCCTTCACATTCCAGTCCCAGCCTAACTCTGTTCGAGAATATCTTAAAGCATGGAATTTACTAAGTGCTGTTTTGAACTGCTTAAGAATAAGCAAAGCATCACTATTCGTTGGGAGAGATGATTCGTCAAGAGCTTCAACGAATGAAGTTGAAGGGTCATCGCCAAGCAACTCGATAATCCTTTTTAATACTTTATTGATACTGGTAACCTTGAATGCATTCATTACTTCGTCTTGTTTCTTTTTAGATAACTCTTCTACGGTATCGATGAGACTATCAAGGTGAGCATCTAGCAGCTCATACTCAGCTATCTCAGCATGTGTAATAGATTTAACAACTTGTTTAGTTTTCATAGTTTTTCCTTACCTAACTTTTTGGGAGGGTATGTTTTCAATTTGGTCTCTTTACCGTTAATCACCCAGTACCAGTCTCCAAAGTTCACTTTGATGCTATTCTCTCTCTCCTTTTCAAGACAAGCCATATATTGCTTGAGCATTACTACAACATCACTGTTTGACGGTAATTCATCAACGTCAAATGCTTTGAAATCAGAGAACGGCAGCAGATCAGATCTGAGAAGCTTGTTTGCTCGTGATATGATTGTGTTTACAAGGCCAACCTTATACTTGTTGAGCAGATCATTTGGGGCTTTCTTGGATATAATGCTTATCTCATCGTGTAGTGCTCCGATTTGGCTCAGGGTTTTCTCAAACTCCTCTATGTGTTTCTCACTTTTCATAGTTGATCTCCTTATCCTGGACATTTCCGGGTAAATTCAATATACTTTTTTTTAATGACTTCTATTGGATTGCGCTGCTTGTTCTCGAATACTTGGCACATTAGTCCAAGATCTGAATCGTCCAGTATGATAATGCATCTACGCTGTCCTGACCATAGGTCGATTGTGTTCTTTAGTATATTTATTGGTGCTGGATTCCGGGTAAAGATGATTCCAAATCTACCAAATTGATCTGTCATGTATCTATTTAGCTGATTTATATGATCTCTTTGTACCGATTCTACATTCTTAAGCTCAACAACGATCTGCCTTGCCTCATACTGATCGTATATATCTTTCAGAAAGTCGAAGGATCTGTTATTGTAGAATATCAGGTCTCTTATCTGGGTACCAGACTCAATCCTGCTCTGATCTTGGGCAAAATCAAGGTGGGGATACAAAAAAGAGGAAAGAACATTGACCATAGCATCTTCATATATCTTGTCTGCATTGTCTTTATTACCCGTAGGTGTTTTCTTAATCTTGGCTATGGCTCGTTTAGCTGATAATATGGGTATCTGCTTAAATAGAGGATCATTTTTGCAATCAGATGAACTTCTTTCCTTTCGAACAATATAGCTCTCAACAGCATCGTAGTTAGCTCTATTGTAGTGAAGAACACTGATACGATCTTGTACTGATTGTGTACCATCGATGTCACGAACAAAATGATTTGAAGTAATCCTCATAATTAATCCATGGTATATATCTGAGCCATCTTTTAGGAACGAATAAGAGCGGTTCCATATCAGACTTGTGAAAGCTATGATCACAGCAAAAATGGATATCATTAAGCTCGTGTCACTCATAAAAACCTCTTTTCTTAGAACAGAGTCTCTTTCTGTATTGTAACAAGTTCATGCTAAGGCAGATTGTGTCAATTGCAAAAATCTCCATCCCATATAACTGCGAATATTTGATGCCATAAGTACCCCATCACTGCGGACAATACCCGAAAATATCGGTTGACGAATTGGGAAGGTTTCGAAAAGTATAAATCAGCGATGGTTTGCAGTGAAAAGAGTCCAGTATTCAGAACCTATACCATTGCCAGTATGGATGTTAGGAGAGATCATGAATGAGATGACTGATCGTTGGCTATCGGTGAAAGAGATATGCTCATACATGGGCGTAAGCAGTGACACCGTTTATCGGTGGGTAGAAACACACGAAATGCCGGTTCATCGGATGGGGCGTTTGTTCAAATTCAAGATCTCGGAGATTGATGCATGGGTCAAGGCTGGTGGAGCAAGCCGCAAACTACAAAAGCATGATTTGCAATGACTGTTATCCTTAGCAAGCTATCTGCTTCTTTACGATTATTATCCGGTTGTAGGACCAATGGGAGGGTTTACCGATGAATGTTTTCGAGCTTAGAGAAAAGCTGATTGCTGATTACTGCTCTTTCGTTAAGGGCTTTATCACAATCAAAGACGATGCGATAAAAGAAATGGTCGCCAATGAGTTGAAAGATGGCTTACTCTGTCCCGATCCACTTATCCAGTTGAGTCCGTTTTTCGAGTCTGGTGAATCCATTGAAGAATTGATCAAGTCTAATATTCTGCATCCGCTATGCAAGCAAATATTCAGAATCAAGAGAGATGAAACTGACTTTGGTAAACAAATGCAGTTACATCGGCATCAGACAGAGGCGATCAAGCGAGCTGCCCAAGGGCTGAACTACATACTTACCACAGGTACCGGCTCCGGAAAGAGCTTAGCATACATCATTCCCATAGTGAATCACATTCTAAAGACGGGCAGCGGGAAAGGTATCAAAGCCATTATTGTCTATCCCATGAATGCTCTTGCTAATAGCCAGGAAAAAGAACTGAGTAAATTCGTAAATTGGGGTTTTAGTTACGATACAAAGCCCGTTACATTCAAGCGATACACCGGCCAGGAGTCTGAGCAGGCAAAGCTGGAAATATGCTCTAATCCTCCGGATATATTGTTGACCAACTACGTGATGCTGGAGCTAATCCTGACCAGACCCAATGAGACCCCTCTGGTTCATGCCTGCAAAAACCTCAAATACTTAGTCCTGGACGAACTGCACACCTACCGTGGTCGCCAAGGGGCTGATGTGGCAATGTTGATCAGAAGGACAATAGATGCCACAAAGGCTGAGAAGGTGATCTGCGTGGGAACCTCAGCCACCCTATCCAGTACAGGTGATCGCTTGGAGCAAAATCGTGAAATCTCCAGAGTCGCATCCTTACTCTTCGGAAGCAAGGTTGAGCCAGAAAATGTGATCGGAGAATCGCTTCAACGCTTGACCAACGAGTTCGATTTTGATAGCCCTGCGGTTATTTCTAAGCTCAGGGATTCAATAGATAGTACGCTCAAGGCCAATGATGCAAACATAGATGATATCAATCAAGATGCATTTTTCTCATGGATAGAGACCACCTTCGGAGTAGAGACTGACCCGGTTACAGGCAGATTGTATCGATCATCGGCAAAGTGTATCTCCGGCAAGGATGGCGGTGCTGAGAAGCTCAGTAAACTCACAGGCATTGATCATTCAACCTGTAAAAGTGCGATCCAGCATGCCCTGTTGTTAGGGTTTAAAACCATAAATCCGAGTAACGGATTTCCTGTATTCGCCTTTAAGCTGCACCAGTTCATCAGCAGAGGGGATACTGTCTATGCATCTCTCGATGAGAATGACATCAGGCACCTTACAGTCCAGAGGCAGTTGTTCGTTCCCAATAGCAACAAAGATAAGATACTGCTCCCCATGGCATTTTGCCGTCATTGTGGACAGGAGTACTACACAGTCACCAAGGTCTTCGATGAGGAGAAGGAGGTTTGGCGGTTTGTCCCCAGAGAACTGAACGAAAGAGTCTTTGATGAGGAGCAGGAAGCAGGATTTCTCTATGTAAATGATGCAGATAAATGGTCTGACAATCCAGCCGAAAATGCTGATAAAGTACCAGAAGAATGGAAAGACCAGGATGGAAAGATCATGTACAATCGGAGAGAGTATCTGCCGAAACCAGTGCTTGTTACACCCGATGGGCAAATCAGAAACTCGGGTAGACAGATGCTCTTCCTTAATGCTCCATTTCGGTTTTGCCCCAACTGCATGGTCTCATATGCTGCCAATCAAAGAAGTGACTTTGCCAAACTATCTGCTCTAGGCACAGAAGGTAGAAGCACCGCTACCACCATTCTATCACTATCGGCTGTAAGGCACATCCGAAATATGGAATTACCTCCTGAAGCTCGAAAGCTCTTGAGCTTTACCGATAACAGACAAGATGCATCATTGCAGTCTGGCCATTTTAATGACTTTATCCAGGTTGGCCTGCTAAGGGGAGCTTTGTATCACGCTTTGGCAGAAAGAGCTAGTGAAGGTGTCAGGCACAGTGAACTTACCCAAGCAGTATTTGAGAGTTTAAGCTTATCTTTAGACGAATATGCATCTAACCCAGATGCCAGTAAGGGACTTGCCAAGACTGAAACCGAACGTGCCTTGAGAAACGTCCTAGGATATCACCTGTATCGTGATTTGAAAAGAGGATGGAGGGTTAATGCTCCTAATCTTGAACAAACAGGTCTCTTGGAAATTGAATATCTTTCAATCGAGGAGTTAGCTGCCGATAATGATCAATGGGCAAGCTGTCATCCTGCTATTGCCAATGCAGATAAGGAAACCAGGGCCAATATCCTGAAAGCCTTGCTTGATTGGATGAGAAGAGAGCTTGCTATCAAAGTATCCTATCTAGACCAGCAAGAACAGGAACGGATACTACAGCACAGCCAACAGCGTCTAGTACCTCCCTGGGGCTTTGATGAGAATGAGCAGACCAAACAGCTAACCCATGCCTCTGTGCTATATCCAAGGTCACGGAAAAAGGGAGACTACGGCGGAGATACGTATCTATCCACCAGAAGCGGTTTTGGACAGTATATCAGACGAAAAAATACTATCAGTAACTACGATCAGAAGCTTACTTTAGATGATACACGGCAAATTATTGAGAACTTACTGGGCGGTCTGATAACTTATGGCATCATCGAAAAAGTAAAAGACAACATGGCTGGTGGCGTTCCAGGATACCAGTTAGTGGCAGATTCGATGGTCTGGAAGGCCGGAGATGGTTCGAAGGGAGCTTATGATCCCATACGTCAAACTTCACTTTCTTTGGAAGGGCAACCCGTAAACCAGTATTTCAAGGAATTCTACCAATTCATAGCTGCATCTACCCGGGGTTTATATTCCAAGGAGCATACGGCCCAAGTGTCTTATGACGAACGAGAACGCAGAGAAGATGACTTCCGAGAAGCTAAACTGCCCATATTATACTGCTCCCCAACTATGGAATTGGGTATCGATATATCGCTGTTAAATGTGGTTAACATGCGCAATGTTCCTCCCACTCCTGCGAACTACGCTCAGCGCAGTGGGCGTGCCGGAAGGGGCGGTCAACCCGCATTGGTATTCACATACTGCTCTACAGGAAGTCCGCATGATCAGTATTTCTTTAAACGTCCTGTCAATATGGTCTCGGGAGCAGTAGCAACACCACAGATTGATCTTGCCAATGAGGATATGCTGCGCTCGCACATCAATGCTATCTGGCTATCTGAAGCCAAGATGAAGCTAGGTAATACTCTAACCGAAGTAATTGATATCACTGGGCAACCGCCTACGCTTGATCTCTTACCTGACATTCAGAAAGTTCTGCTTGATTTTTCTATCCGGCAACGAGCATTAACCAGAGCTGCACGGATTATAAACTCAATTGAAGACAATATTAGAACATCTGTCTGGTACACTCCAGACTGGTTGAATGATATCCTGAACCAGCTTCCCATGCAGTTTGAGCAATCCTGTGAGCGCTGGAGAGGGCTATATAAAGCCGCTCTCCGGCAACAGGAAGTGCAGAATAAGATAATCCTCGATGTTTCCCGGAAGCAGTCGGACAAAGACCAGGCTAAACGGCTCAGGAGAGAAGCTGAATCACAGCTGGAACTACTTACATCTTCAAGTGGTGCCATTCAATCAGATTTCTATAGTTATCGTTATTTTGCCAGTGAAGGCTTTCTCCCCGGATACAATTTCCCTCGTCTGCCTCTCTCTGCCTTTATTCCCGGTAGAAGATTGAGAAGCGGTAAAGATGAGTATCTATCCAGACCCCGTTTCTTAGCCATTACAGAATTTGGACCGCGGTCTTTTGTCTATCATGAAGGTTCCCGATACATCATTCACCAGGTTATCATGCCTGCTCAGGATGACCAGAACAATGTTACAACCAGCGAAGCAAAGCTCTGCCCTCAATGCGGATATTTACATACAGATGGAACCAAGGATTACATCTCTCAGTGCAATGTCTGCGAACACTGTGGCAGCCAGTTAGATGCTCCGATTCCTAACCTATTCAGGCTCCAAAACGTGGTAGCCAAACGTAGGGATCAGATAAACTGCGATGAAGAAGAGCGTTTGAAGCTTGGTTTCGATATCCGCACTACCATACGTTATGCTGTACGATCAGGACGTTTATCTTGTATAAGTGCCAAAATCATGCGTGGTGATGAATGTATGGGAACCATGACATATGGTGATTCTGCTATGATCTGGCGCATAAACATGGGGTATAAATCCCAACGACCTGGTTTTGTCTTGGATACAGAGCGTGGGTATTGGGGTAAACACGATAGCGAAGATACCGATGATGATTCACCTATGGGTAAATCGAAGATACTGGTTCGTCCCTTTGTAAGTGACACCAAGAATTGTCTCTTGTTTGAACCTCAGGGTAGCATGAGTGACACAATTCTCGCCTCTTTACAAGCAGCCCTGAAGAATGCCATCCAGAGAGTATTTGAATTGGAAGATAACGAGCTTTCAGCTGAATCTTTACCGTCGAGAGACAATAGAAAGTCTATCCTTTTCTATGAGTCTACAGAAGGTGGAGCTGGGGTTCTGAAACGTGTTATAGACATGACTGGCTTTAAGCGCGTCATTAAAGAAGCGATAGAACTCTGCCATTATGATCCAATCACTTTTGAAGACTTGTTAAAAGCAGCTCAAGCCAAAGAGCCTTGTGAAGCTGCTTGCTATGATTGCCTGATGAGCTATTCGAACCAGACCGATCATGAATTACTGGATCGTAAGGCTATAATTGATGTACTGATCAGTCTGCTCAGTTCAGACTTGTCTCGCTCTTCCAGCGAGTTCTCTCGGGTAGAACACTATGAGAGATTAAAGAATCTAAATGGTTCCACTCTGGAAGTCAAATGGCTGGACTATCTTTACAACAATGGTTACAACCTGCCTACTCATGCGCAGGAACTCATTGAATCCTGCCATACCCAACCGGATTATCTCTATAAAGACAAATACGTTGCAGTCTTCATTGATGGTCCCGTGCATGATTCACCTGATCAGCAAGCTAAAGACAGAATAATTACAAATGACCTTGAAGATACTGGCTGGCATGTTATCAGGTTTAAGTACAGTGAAGACTGGAAAGCGATAATCTCAAGCAATGCTAACGTGTTTGGAGATAAGTAAGGTTATGACTATGCACTACGATAACTATGTCGTTACACTGTCACGACAAAATCATGTATCCGATATGTATAGAAAATACCAAATTCCTCTACATTCAACTGCCCATATGTATAGAAAAGTTCGTTTTATTGGACATATGGTTTATCATATGTATAGAAAATGCCACTTTATTGGACACGTGATTCTGAGGT
>Ga0334898_1004396_pt1 | contig 10527 bp, 5 predicted proteins | sample GraSluR3_MG_10_FD_207228 | JGI IMG/M metagenome (GOLD analysis project Ga0334898, IMG submission 207228) | Sludge microbial communities from methane-producing bioreactor in Wageningen University, Netherlands - Granular Sludge_3_08-R3 | ecosystem: Engineered > Bioreactor > Anaerobic > Unclassified... | reverse complement strand
AAATCTGGCCGCCTACATAAAAAAAGCCGAAAATGAGTCCATGAATTAAAATACCGATGTAATACATCCAGTGTTGGGAAATCATTCCTCCTGCATAAAATGAAAGGTACCGGATTGATAAGGCAACCAGCCCCAATATCATCGTTTTTCGCAATCCGAATTTTTTTATGGCCAGCGGCACCAGCAGTAAAAATCCCATTTCGGCCAGTACACCCCAATTTATGGTTATGGAAATGTATTTGGTGTTGATGTTAAGTAAAAACTCCGAAAAATAGGAATAGTACATGGCAAAGGGAATCATGGAAAGGAAGGAAAACAGGATGAAAAGAGCAAAATTACGGTCTTTCATCAACTGCACCGAACCCAGTCCGAAAGCATGAATGAGCGTTGATTTTTGTCCCTTTGCCAAAGGTGGAGTGTTGGGCAACGAAAGGTTCTGGAAAACAGCGAGAATACTCACCCCTGCACCACAGTAAAAAGGAAGGTGTGTACCATCAAAATCAATGTTCAGTAATTTAATGAAGATTAAACTGAAAATGCCCGAAGCCACCCAGCCAATAGAACCGAACACACGCACTTTGGGGAAATCTTCCGAGGGCAAATGCGCCATCGCAATGGAAGAGGTTAAACTCCATGAAGGCATGTAAGCCAGCATGGCCAGCAACAGGCAGATGAAAAGCACATCGGGGTTATGGGTTGTAGCTGCCCAAAGCAACATGAGCGCATGAACAAAATTCAACCCGGCAAGTACTTTTTGTGCCGGCCAGAACCGGTCGGCCAGCATGCCCACCAGCGGAGATGCCATGCAGCCAATGGCCATGGAACTTAGAATAAGCGCTTTTTGAGTGCTCCCCACTTCCAGGTTGGTGAGGTAAGCCGCCAGCGGAACCCACCACACAGCGTACATCATGTACTGAAGAAGCATCATCAGAGAGAGTTTGAATTTTGGCATAATTCTTTTTTTAATCCAAATGAAACACCTCTTCCATATTGGCCCACCACTCTCCCTTCTTGCGGGTTTCAACCGGTTTTTGCATGGGTTCCATAATGGCCCACCATTCCTGGGTTTTCGGGTCGGCAGCCATTTTAGCCATGTCGGCATTAAAATCATTACTAGTATATTCCATGTAAGCAAAAAGTTGCCCGTCTTTATGAAAAATGGAATAATTCTGAATATTACACTCCTTTATTTTTTCCAGTATTTCGGGCCAAACTGCAGCATGGTATTTTTTGTAATCTTCAAAATGTTCTGGTTTTAAGCCAATTACCTGTCCAAATCTTTTCATTACTGAATATTTTTTTGATTGAATTCTTTTACAGTATCGTACATCGCAACAATATTTTCAGGAGGTACATCGGGTAAAATATTGTGTACTGTGTTGAAAACAAAACCGCCCCCATCTGAAAATATTTCAAGCCTTTCAAAAACCTGGTTTCGCACCTGTTGCGGGGTTCCGTTGTTCAGTACTCCGACGTTTTCAATACCCCCTCCCCAAAATGTGCAGTCTTTTCCAAACTCTTTTTTCAGGAAACCAGGTTCCATGAGGTAGGCGTTGGTTTGCACCGGATTAAAAATTTCAATCCCTGCTTCAATCATATCAGGCATAAGCAGTGAGATGGAACCGCAGGAGTGGATGAATGTATGCATCTGGCTGTGCTTCTTTACATAATCGCATAATATTTTATGTCGTGGTTTAAATAACTGCCGGTAAATTTCAGGTTCCATAAACGGACCCTGGGTCATTCCCAAATCGTCCCCAAAACGAATAATGTCCACGATATCGCCCACGGCACGGCATACTTTTTCCAATGTTGCCAGATGGCGTTTCATTAATTCATCGAGCAGTTTTTCCACATTGGCATGGTCGCACATCAAATCCATCAGAAAATTATCCATTCTCCTGAGAAAGGTTCCCCATTCAAAGAGGTTACAACCGCAAACTACCAGCAAAGCTTTGTCGGTATTTTGGCGCAGATGCAATGTTTTCTCTCGCAAAGTTTCCCAGAAACCTTCATCTGCGGCATGGTCCCACGGACTGTGTGCATCGTGTGCCCACATGATGCGGCCCATTTCTGCATCCAGGTTGTCGTAATTGTCCGGATAGCCGTCAACATACGGAAAATAAGTCTGGTCGAAAAAAGTAGCGCCAACAGGCATTCTCGACAGCATGGTTTTTCCGTCATTGTCGTAAGTAGCAAACGAACCGTTTTCCAGTTTTACCGGATTAAACCATTTAGGATAGAATGCCGCAGCACCATTTGCAAGTGTCGTTGGCTTCCAGTCCGAAGGTTTGTCATTGAATGTGCGCCCGATATCCAGCACATCCACGCCAAATTTATCCAGTATTTTCATATCCGGTTGTGCCAGTTGCTGCACCACATCGTAAATCTGCACCGGCAACTCGGAGATCCCGATGTGTTTTACCAAATTACTGTATGCAATGGCCGAAATTCCGGAACTGGGAGTTGCTCCCATATCAACAGGAACCTTGTCGGGTATTTGGTGGTTAATAGCGGTTAAAATTCGTTCGCGTGATGTCATTGATTTCTTATTCATTATAAACTATTTTTTCTATTTTATTAAATTGAACCGCTTATGCCAATAATAAAAGAAGCTGCAACCAAAATAACCAGTGATAAAGCCATAATAACATAAATGCGAATTGAGACACCTTTCCATTCTCCACGGATAAGACCCCAGACTGAAGCAAATCCAATGGTCAGCGCCATTAAAATTCCCCATGATGTAAACGTAAACGGCCCCATTTTGCTTTTTCCCATTCCGTAAAAAATAAATTGGCTGAACCACAGTAACCCGGCCAGTAAAGCAAATCCGTAATTTAAAACCAGCGTTTTACCGGTTTTTGCACGTACATAGTTTTTTACTGATTTGTTTCTGAATCCAAGAAAAAAGCACCAAATCAGTGTTGAAACAAATGTCCCCGACAAAAGCACCAGGTAAACCGGCATCATGGAAAAAAGCGGGTCAATTCCGCTTTGTTCTGCAAACCCGGAAATGGGCAATCCCTGTTCAAAACCAAGCGCCATGGCCGATCCGGTAACTCCCACCAGCAAGGCGGCAAAAATCCCCTTTACAAGGTTGAATTCGCCAATACTTTCCTGTTTTTTTTCCTGTGTTACAGATTTGTCTTTTGCAATTCCGGCCCACGCCGAAAAAGCAATTCCAACGGCAGCAACCGCAATTCCGGCAAGCAACAGGTTGCCACCTGAGGATTCAATCATCAATTGCAATTTTCCGTCGATAATTGGCGGAACTAATGTACCAATGGCCAGCATCAATCCTAATGAAAGCGCATACCCCAACGAAAGCCCCAGATAACGTAAAGCCAAACCAAAAGAAAGATTGCCCACTCCATAAACAGCTCCGAGAAGAAAAACAAAACCAATGGTTTGTCCGGGTGTTGACCGGATAATCGCAAAAAAGTGGGGAGTAAATATAAGACAAGCCAGCAACGGCATAATAATATAGGCCCCCAGGCTGTAAACCAACCAGTACGTTTCCCAGTTCCAACCCTTAATTTTTCCGAATGGAACAGCAAAACTGCCCGCAGAAAAGGCACCGGTGGCGATGAGTAAAATTCCGAAAAGAATAAAAAAATTCATAAATAATCATTCATTTGTTTAAAAATTCAACAGGTTTCAATACGGCGTTTTCTCCTTTCTTAAGCGTTATCTGAATTCTATCTTTTATCATTTTGTAATCCCTGTCACACGAAAATTCAGTGTCGCCAAACGGATTTTCAAGGATAATTTCTCCGCCCTTTTCAGCGGTAATCTCCACATTATTTACTTCACCATTCTCCATTCTGGCAGAAACGAGGAATGCACCGTATGTGCGAAGATTTGAAAATGAAACATCGTTCCACTCTTCAGGAATGGCCGGAAACAGTTTAACCACGCCGGTATGACTTTGCAGCATCATTTCCTGCACTGCCGAGGCAAAAGCAAAGTTTCCTTCCAATGTAAATGGCCTGTAAGTTATTTTTGAATAACCTGCTTTGCACTGATCGCCGTTAACATGAAATGAATTCTTCAAGCAAAAACATTCTGCAAAAATTCGCAATGCTTCGGCAGCTTTTTCGCCTTCAAATGCACGGGCATACAAATTGGCCTGCCAACTGTACGAATAACCGGTCCAGTAATCGGGACCAACTTCGGCCAGATTTTTCAAGGTATTCTGAATGATTTCCCTGTCTTTTTCCCCGTTGGAAAAATCTATTAAACCCAGTGGGTGAAATCCCATCAGATGGGAGAAGTGCCGGTGCGATTCAGCGTATGGTACGCTGGGGGAAAACATCAGCCCGGTTTCCGGATCGATAGCCAGCCGGGGCCATTCGGAGAGAATCTGTTCCCATTTTAGCGCTTCTTCCGTCAGGTTCAGTTCGCGTGCCATTTCCGCTGCCTTTTCATAAGTCCACCGAATAAGTGCCAAATCGAAATTGGTGGTTTCGGCAAACCAGGCTTTTCGTGAGTTGTTAAAAATTTCCGGACTCGAACTGAGGGGCAGTTTTCTTTTTCCGTCTTCCCGAACGGCCAGCTGGTCAAGGAAAATCGCCACATCTTTTATCCAAGGGTAAGCTTTTTGTTCAAGGAATTCGCTGTCCATGGTATAACGCCAGTGCAGGTAAAAATGGTGCGAAAGCCAGCAGGCAACCGTGGGGCCAAACGAATACTGAATCCAGCCGCCCATGGGTTCGCCTTCGAGTGTGGTTACACCCGGTACATTCAACCCATCGGTTTCATAAAAATCGCGTGTATATTTTTTAAATATGGGCTGGTATTTCCAGAGCCAGTTTATGAATCCTTCTTCCAAATCCAAATAATTTCCTGCATACGAAGGCCAGTAACTCAACTGAGTGTTCAGGTCGTGGTGGAAATCGCCTTTCCAGGGCGGCAGTTTTCCGTGGTCGGCCGTCCAAACTGCCTGCAATGCAATAGGCGGGGCATCGGCACGGGCAACCGAGCCAAACTTGTACATTTCAAGGTAGTACTGTTTTTGCAGCAGCGAATCGGGAATGCTGACATCTGATTGCGACCAAAATTGAGACCACCAGCCAAGATGTTCATTGTATGATTTTTCCATGCCCTTTTTAAATTCAGCAACAACCATTTGTGTTGCTTCCGGTTTAGGTTCCCAGCCTTTGTTTGACGACGAAATTGACCAGCAACCGGTGAGGCTGTTTCCATCTTCCTGCCATCTGGTATGTATCTGATATGAAAAATCGCCCCAACCTTTTTGATTGTAAGTATGATAGTTTTCACCACTTTCAATGATACCCTGCGAATAACCCAATAAATTCAGCTCGTGTCGCGACTGGCCATCAGAACTTTCTTCGCTCTCACGGGTGTAGGCAGGTGAATCCAGAATGATTTCAACCGGTTTTTTAAGGTTCTCAAACCGGTACCAGCCAACCGGTTTTTCAGCATGAACAAACGTGGTGAGTTTGGTTCCGTTCTCCCATTCAACAATGCAGGTAGCAGTATTCAGATCCAGCCGAACATCTTTTACTTCTCCCAGTTTTTCGATATCAAATTCCAGTGCGCCGGCCGGTATTTTTGATGGTGCGGGAAGATTGTCATAAGGAACATCAAACGCAGCCTGCACTTTTTGGTATTCATCATTTTTCCAGTGTTCATAAACATCCTGAAACTTCCATTTATTAAAATCGATATTTTCCATGGGGCGCAGGTCCCACAAATCGGCCCGGTCGAGCGAAAAACGCAGTTTCCCGTTTTTTTGCCACACCAGTTGGCCGACCATCCCGTTTCCAAGGGGCATAGCTTCGTCCCAACTGGTGGCTAGTTCAGTAAATTCAAGGTTGTTCTTTTTATCCGGACCTTTTGCGATTTCTGAAGCGGATTTATTTTGACAGGAAAAAAGGAAGAGGATTGAAAAGGTAATGGATAATAATTTCATATTATTCTTTTTTTGATTTCTTAATTTTTATTTTTCTGAAATTCCGGGTACAGAAAGCAAATCCAATAATAATTTAAATTGTTTATCGATAAATTGAGTATCGTAAGGTTGAATGTTACGGACCATTTCGAGGGCTCTTTTTTGGACTATTTCTGCAGAAGCTGGTTCATTGAATTTTACATCAATCCATTGAATATAAATATTATCGGGATAATTGAATTTATGCCGATGAATCAATTCTATAACTTCTTCTCCTCTGTTATTTTGTTTTAACAGAATTAACTGAAGAAATAACCGTGAATTTTCCTGGGTATAACTGGGATGGACATATTCAGTCACTTTTTGCTCAAAAACTGAAGCTTTTTCCTTGTTTCCAAGCTCTTTGAAAGCTCTTGCTATCAAAAAATCTTCTATTCGTTCATCCACTTCATAAGGTCTTCCTACCCCAAGGTTTGCAGGCCAGTTTTTAGCTTTTTTTGCATTCTTTATTGCTTGTTTGTAATTTTTACTCTCAAAAAAATCAAATGCCTGTCGCAGGCAGGCTTCATGGTAAATATCCCGGCCAACGGTTGCTCCCTCGAAAGGTAAAACCTCATAGTTTTCCAAAAATGAGATGGCTTCCCTGTAGTTTCCAAGGTGAATCATTGCCCTGGCGTGTGTTATTCCAATAGCTGACTGTTCTCTATGTAATTCCGTTAATCTGCCTGTAATTTCCAGTGCTTTGGCAGGTTCCCGGTTATCCAGATAAAATTGTGCCATATTTATAGAAGCCCTCCAGTCGTCAGGCTCCAGTTTTGTTGCCTTTTGTAAGCAATAAAACCGTTCTTTATTATCGGCACTTAAATTAGCTTTTGCCAGCCAGAACGGGGCAAAATCAGGTTCATTTTTACAGGCTTCAAAATATCTGATTGCTTCTTTTTTTAAGCCAGCTTTCAGACTGATAAGCGCTGCATAATAGTTCAATTTCCAGTGATTATTCTTTTGTAAAAAGTGGTTCAACACAAAAGCAGTCTCTTTTCGATGTGGGAAAACAAATTGAGGCGAAGCTTCGAGACATTTCTGCAAATATTCACCTGAATTGTTCTCGTCCAGAAAAGCTTTCCAAAGATTTACAACGGGATGCTCAGGGGCAAATTCCAGTACTTGCAACGCTTCATCCTCACAGCCTAAATCATAATATTGAACAGCCAATCCTATATGTGATTCAAATGGCAGTTCGTTGTTTATTTTTTCGGTGAAATTATTTTTGCGCTCCTCCACAGGATTTAACAAATACTCTTCGAAACGGATGAAGTGGTTTATTGCATCAAGGTTGAACAAACGTCTGAGCATATAGTTTGCCAATTCGTACTGCCCTGTTTTACGCCAGGTAACCGCCAGAATTTCGAGAGCTTTTAAATTCTTTTGATTATTTTCCAAAGCTTTTTGGGCATAATATTCAGTGCGGTTGTAATTTTCCTCTTTCAGGAAAATGGCGGCCAGCTCGGTTGCTGCAGCCGCCCGGTACCCCACGTCCATCATGGCCACTGAGAATCCGCTTTTGGCATCATTAAAGTTTCCGAGCTCACGGTTTGTCAAACCAAAAATGTAATTGGCTTCTCCGTAATATGTATCAATAGCCAGCGCCTTCATGGCAAAAGACAGCGCCTCTCCGTAATTCATCTGCCTATAGTGCGAAAGTGCGATTCGGCTTAAAGCGGGCAAAAATCCTGGATCAGTTTTTATGGCTTGTAAATAGTATTCCATTGCTTCATTGTATCTGCGCTGTTTTTCCTCACCTAATCCTTTTGTAAAAAGGCCATAGGCAGAATTCCAGTCAAATTCAGGATAGGGATTTATTGGGCGGTTTACAATCAATTCGTCTGGTGAAGTGGAATAAATCAGTTTTGACTCGCCAAGTATTACCTTCATTTCGCCTGCAACATCTGCTTTTACTGGGAGCTTATAAATTTCCAGCGGTTTTAATATTATCTTTTCCGAGGCCAGCAATTCTCCTTCGACCAGTACTTTCAACTCATCGTTTATGGGTTGAAGGGCACTTAGTACAATAAGCACCGAATCGGTTTTCTTTTCAATATTGATAACCCCAGTTGGCGAAGCGGCTTTCATACCACCAGTATTTTTTAACGGAAACCAGATTTCATGGGAAATATCAGCATCGTGCGGTTGGAATTCCCTATGTTTAAACGGAGTGAACATGCTGCTGTATGCTGCCTGGTTAAACAGTTTCCCCGCCTGAAATTCAATATATTGGCCATCATTATCGGTAAGCAAATCTTCCCAAATCATTCCTTCTTCTGAGAGGCCCCAAATCCAGAGCTTTTTACCGGGTTTATCGTCATAGGTGCTCCAGTGCCCAAATCCAAAATCATCGTCGTGCCAGTAACCTCCAAAAAAATCGCTGTAAGAATTGATAACATGATAGGACTTGTAACTTCCAAAGTTGTTGTTTTTGTACCAGGAAATATCTCTTCCTTCATCCACCGGCCAGTCTGCCCCCTCGCCCCCATGTCCAATGGTTTTGTTTCCAGGGTAGATAAATTCGAGATCGTCTGAAGCTTTCGCTGCGGCATTCATCCAGTGGTAGAATGAGGTGGGCACATTTGTTTGGTTGAACCAACTTGTTTTTGTTTCAAAATAAGCGTTGTTGGGGTGGAGAGAAATTTCCACGTTCCATTTTGTACCCGAGGGCAAATCAACAGCTCCAACAACACATGAAACACTGCCATCTTCATTCTCTTTTATCAGGTAATCAACCGGAGTTGCACAGGTGGGAATATGACCGATATCCCCAAAATTGTATTCCAGACCGCCGGAGGTCCACGCACCACGCATGGCTACATCCCTGAATTTTACCACATGGTTAAAATAAAGAAACTCCTTACCTGTTGATTTTTCAATGGCTCCCCAAACTTTACCCCCAATTTCCGGACAAACAAATACTTTTATATAGTCGTTCTCCAACACAACCATTTTCCATTGCTTTTGGATAGCCTGATTTGTGTACCCATGAAAATAAAAGTAGGGATAAATTCGGTTTACTTCCGGTATGGGATTGGGATCGGAGAAGGGATAGGTTTTAAACTCAACCAGTTTTTCGGTTATTGTTGCATGTTGTGCCTGGATTTTCAAAACTAACAATGTAAATAAAATGCTTGCCAATAAAATAGTCCTACTTTTCATGAAATTTGTTTTTAAAATTCTTCAAACATCAAAAGTCAAATGCTTTTCATCAAATTTCCAGGTTTATTTAATAATTAAGTTTCCATTTTCGGGAATTTGAAACGGTAACATTTTATCGGCATACATATAGTTACCTGATGCATTGGAAGGCCCGGTTATTCTTGCCTGAACCAGTTTTCCATCCTCCCAATCCATATCAACAACAAAACCGCCACGGGCCTTCAGTCCTTTAATGCTTCCGCTTTCCCATGCTGACGGGAGCGCCGGGAGCAATTCCAAAATACCAGTATGCGACTGCAACAAAAGTTCGGAAAGCCCGGCACATCCACCCATATTCCCATCCAGTTGAAATGGCGGATGAGCGCACAATAAATTGGAATAGCTTCCGCCGCCTTTCATCATTTCAGTTCCCTGCTCCCCGGTTGGACGCAATAACCGTTGAAACAAATTATATGCACGGTTGCCATCTTTCAGGCGGGCCCAAAAGTTTATTTTCCAGGCCAGCGACCAACCAGTGCCATCGTCTCCACGGGCATTCAAACTAACTTTGGCTGCTTCAGCAAGTGCCGGAGTATTTTCAACGGTAATTTGTTTGCCAGGATGCAGAGCGTATAAATGCGAAACATGCCTGTGTTTATTTTCAGGGTCGTCAACATCTTCTTTCCATTCCTGAAGTTGCCCCCAATTACCTATGGTTGGAGGGAAAATTTTCTCTTTAATTATTCTGGCCTGTTCTTTAAAATCTTCATCTATCCCTAAAACTTCGCAGGCCTGAATGCAATTATTTAAAATATCCCATGCAATCTGGTGGTCCATCGATGCCCCTCCCGAAATTCCTCCGTGCTCGGGCGAATAGGAAGGTGACGAAACCAAAAATCCGTTTTCATCTTCAATTAAATAATCCATCCAGAACAAAGCCGCTTCTTTCATCAAAGGGTAACCTGTTTCTTCGAGGAATTTTTTATCGCGGGTAAAATCATAATGCTCCCAAACATGCTGGCACAGCCAGGCAGCACCTCCCGGGAAGAATCCCCAGGGAAATCCCCAACCTGGTGCAGTAAATCCAAAAATGTTGTTCATGGTGTTAACAATCCATCCGCGGGAATTAAAAAATTCTTTGGCAGATACCTTTCCAGGTTCAACCAAACTTTTCATATAGTCGAAAAGCGGAAGGTGACACTCCTCAAGATTGGTAGCCTCTGCAGGCCAGTATAACATTTGCTGGTTAATGTTCATGTGGTAATCGCAAGCCCAGGGCGGATTGGTGCTGTTGTTCCATTTACCCTGCAGGTTAAGTGGCATTGTTCCGGGGCGGGAACCCGAAATCATTAAATACCGGCTGTACTGAAAATAGATTTGTTCCAGGCCCGGGTCAGAAATTCCTTCTGCATATTCTTTTAAGCGCT
>Ga0334898_1004393_pt1 | contig 10533 bp, 6 predicted proteins | sample GraSluR3_MG_10_FD_207228 | JGI IMG/M metagenome (GOLD analysis project Ga0334898, IMG submission 207228) | Sludge microbial communities from methane-producing bioreactor in Wageningen University, Netherlands - Granular Sludge_3_08-R3 | ecosystem: Engineered > Bioreactor > Anaerobic > Unclassified... | reverse complement strand
AACGGTGGGTACTTTAACCCCGCCGAAAGCCTTAATATACCTGAAATGACCGAATCTCGGTTGCAAATTGCTGCAGCAAGAAAAGTTACAGACACACTTACATCTATACATATTAGGATTTGGACAGATGAAATTAGTATTGGAGCGTATTCTTGTGATTCAATGAGTATAAATATTAGTTATCTATTAATTCTTGCGGGGGCAAATGGTACAGCTTACGAGTACCCCTATGCTCATGAAGGTGTAGTTGAAATTACCCGCTACGATTTGGAGAATCGAATAGTTTCGGGGCGATTCAATGCTTTGCTGAAACTCGATGGTTGTGAGGACATAGTAATAACCGATGGTCGTTTCGACCTAAAACAATAAAAAGATATGATACGAAATAGACTAATGTAATTGACTGCATCGGCACTATTAGTGCTATGCCTTGGGGTTAATTCCCAAGCCCAAACCATTAACGAGCAGCTCGATTTCCTGTTTGCCCCGCTAAACAAGAGCCGTATTGCCACGGGCATGCTGCTGGAGCGTGGGCTGTTCCCCCACAGCCCCATGCCCTTCAATGGAACGCTAACCGATATAGCTACACCAAATAAATAATACATTAATTATGAGTAAATATGCTAACAAAAACACCAAACAAACGAAACCATGAAACCACAAAAGTTTTACACACCCCTGCTAGCCCTACTGCTAGCCCTTTGCCTAACAGGCTGCGAGAAGAATAACCCCTTTGCCCCCGGCACCGAGCTGCCCCCCGAAACCACCACTGGTGCCAACACCTTTGGATGCCTAGTGAATGGCAAGGTTTGGCGAAATTGGGGGTTCGGAAGTTTAGGTATCTCTGAGATGAACGAAACAAGGTTGCAAATTGCAGCATCAAGAAGCGTTACAGACACACTTACAGCTATTCACATTAGGTTTTGGACAGATGAAATAAGTGTTGGAACGTATCCTTGTGATTCAGTGACCATAAATATTAATTATCTCTTAATTCTTGGGGGGCCAACTGGTACCGCTTACGAGTACTCCTATGCACAAGAAGGTTCTATAGAAATCACCCGCTTCGATTTAGAGGAAAGAATAGTTTCGGGGCGGTTCAATGCTTTGCTAAAACTCGAGGGTTGTGAGGACATAGTAATAACAGAAGGAAGATTTGATTTAAAAATGTAAAAAAACAAAGAGATTATGATACGAAATATTCTAATGCAAGCAATTGCATCGGCGCTACTGGTGCTATGCCTTGGGGTTAGCTCCAAAGCCCAAACCATTAACGAGCAGCTGGATTTCCTGTTTGCACCCCTTGATAAGAGCCGTATTGCCACGGGTATGCTGCTGGAGCGTGGGCTGTTCCCCCACAGCCCCATACCCTTCAATGGAACGCTAACCGACAGCAGCTTCACCTCGCCGCTTCTGCAAAGGTCGCTATACGTTGGGCTGCACTCATCGGTGGTTTCATCGGCGGCTAGCATGGTTAGCCCCGAGTTGTTCTACGGCAATCTGAGTGCCGCCAGCACTAGCGAGGTGGTGCTATCGATGCTCCACTACAATATGAACCGTATTAAGGAGAATGCTATAACCTCTGGGCTGCTCAGCTACCACAACGGCCAGCTTCACGATGTTCCCGGCAGCGCAACACCCTACCAGCCCTTTACCCTATTTTCCGTTGCGCCGGTAAACGCCGAGGCGTGGGGAACCACCGTAACCTTTACCCTAAGTTCCCTGCTCCGCATGACCAACAGCACAGCCCCCATTTTGCAGCTACAGATTGACCCAGACGATGGCGGGGGCTACCGCACCATTGCCTTTAACACCCCGCTTACCGTAACCTACCCCACAGCGGGGCAAAAGGTGGTAAGGGTTGCATTAACCCCAAGCGGTGGGCAAACGCTCCGTAGCCACTTTAGGCTAACGGTTCACCCCAATGCCCAGCAACCCCAATCCTCACCCTACGATGTTAGCGACGATGCCATCCCATTTGAACCTGTTACTGGGGTTCACTCCGGCGGGGTGGCGTTTGTGAAGTACTCCACCAGTAACTCAGCCAAAACCCTTAGGAAACCCCTAATAGTTGCCGAGGGGATTGACCCGTCGAGCGTACTATCCATTATCCCAAATTATTCATTTTACGATTTTTACAGAAAATTATGGGATGTTTCTTTAGATGGTGGTAGCCGCTTTTGGAGTGCGTTGATAAGCGAATACGATATTGTTTTTCTCGACTACACCAATGGGGTTGATGATATATTTCGCAATGCCCGCCTGCTGGAGGCAGTAATTGACAGCGTAAACACTTTTAAGGCCAACGTGCCCAATGCCCAGCCCAACGTGGTGCTAGGGGTGAGCATGGGTGGGCTGGTATCCAGAGTGGCCCTTAGGCGTATGGAGGTGGAGGGCAAGAACCACGATACACGCCTTTACATTTCGCTCGACAGCCCGCACAAGGGGGCCAACGTGCCACCCGCCTATCAGGCCCTGGCGTGGACCATTAACAGCTACCTTAGTTTTGTTGACCCGAGCCTTTCGCATTTTCTCTTTGCCCCTGCAACAAAGCAAATGCTTATGTATTACCCCGATCCAGACAATAAAACATTCACCAGTTCCCACCATAACGCTTTTATGGCACAGTACGATGCGCTAGGCTTCCCAACCACCACCCGTAATGTGGCCATTGCCAACGGCTCAAATGCAGGCACAAGCACATTTAACCCCTACTCAACTTTAATAGATGCTGAGCATACGGTCGGTAAATACACGTTCTTTGTTAAAGGGTATGCAATGCCAAACAAGCAGAATAGGATAGTTTATACCGCAGACCTAGAGCATAAAGTGGGAATTGGATCAATCGGAACAATTAGAACTGAAGGTTGGCAAACCTATCGATCAACCAGTTCGCACTTGCCCTACGATGGTGCTCCCGGAGGTTACTACCCATTGTCGTGGGTTGGTGGGTTGCCCGATGAGTTTGACAGCTATGTTAACTACAGCAATTTCTCTTTTATCCCCATAGCAAGCGCCTTGGGGGTTAGCTCAAGTAATCCTTTCGAGGTAATGGCTAATCAAAATTTAATTGGAGCAGGAAGAACACCGTTTGCTACATATTATACCCAAGCATCAAACCAAAGCCATACCCAACTGACACCCCAAAATGCAAGGTTTATTCTAAACGAACTTGCTGGCACAAATTTGTGTACCCCCATTAGCGGTGTTTCCATCTCGGGCCCCACCACCGTGTGTAATACCAACACCACCTTTACCCTCAGCAACGTGCCGGCGGGCAGCACGGTGAGCTGGACCCGCAGCAGCAACCTGGCCTACGTGAGCGGGCAGGGCACAACTGCATACACTGTGCGGGCATCCTCATCCACCACCAGCGGCACCGGCTGGGTGCGTGCCACGGTGAGCGGGCCCTGCGGGAATGTGGTGCTACCCAGCCACGATGTGTGGGTGGGTGTGCCCAATACCCATCGGTTCTTCCTCTCCGGCCAGCACCACAACTACAACCCAGGCGGGCATCCCTGGCACGCCTACTCCGTTTGCCCCAGCGAGTTCCTCACCTTCACCCCCAACGAGACCTCGGGGCCGCCCATCCTCCAGCGGCAGTGGAGCATCTCGGGTACCTACAGCTGGGCTGGGGTCACCCACCAGGAATCCTTTCAGGTGCAAGCCCCGCCTTCGCCCTACGCAACATTCAGCGTAGCCTACCGGAGCCGCAACACCTGCGGATGGAGCGTATGGGAGCATGGCAGCGCCACCACCATGGACTGCGAGGGGGGGGAGGAGCCTTACAAGGTTGACCCAGAGCTCCAGCTGCTGAGCGAGGGACAAGAGGTGGGTATGGCCCTTCGCGTTGCCCCCAACCCCGCCAACGCCACCGCCACCATCACCCTTGAGGGGGCAGAGGGGCATGGGGTCACCGTGGTGGTGACCAACTCCAGCGGCACGCCCGTGCACCGCGACACCCTGCGCAACCAGAGCCTCACGCTCAACGTGGCGCGTTGGCAGCCCGGGGTGTACCAGTTGGTGGCCATTGCCCAAGGGCAGCGCATTAGCACCCAGCTGGTGGTGAAGTAGGCTACAATGGTAGCGCTCCAAAACAGAAAAGCCCTCGTTCGTCCGAGGCTGATTGATTGAAACAACGTTCGGCTCAGGTTTACCTACCAAAGGTATGTTGTACCTGAGTCGGTCTATTACTGCGGGGCTGCGACCGCGTTACTGGCATAACAAATTATTTTTGTAGTTTTGGGATCTGAGAGATAGAATTAAAAAAAGCATGTCAAGAGGCTACATAATACACGAAAAGTTACAGCATCAAGGACGAACGTAATAGAGGTTAACCTTAGGTGGAAGACGTACTTTTAGCTGTTTTCTTGGCAAAGCCTACCCGAGTCAGGTAAACCAAAAGAGATAGAAACGACTTAGGCATAACTTGTCCCAGCCTGTCCCGACACTTGTAGTCGGGAATGTACTTTATTGGGAGCCTAAGCCGAACAGGGTGGGCGGGGAAGACTTGAAGTCAAGCCCTAATAGAAGCTTAAGCACTACTTAATGGTAATAGTTCGGGTTTTCCAATCGATGCTATACTCCAGCAGGTTCTGCGAGCAAACCCTTTTGAGGGCAGTATCAAGGTTTTTGCTGGTGAAATATCCGCTAAAGTAATGCATGTCTAACGCAATACCATCCCTTTGGATATCCACATCGTACTGCCTCTCAATTTCATCAAGCACGTTGGCAAGGGGCTCGTGGGTATAGTAGAATTCGCCTCGGGCCCAGGCGTTAACCTCCGAGGTTATAATGGGTTTAACCTTATGGGTGCGATGCTCTGCGTAGTATATCAGCCCCTCGCTTGGCCTAAGCCGAAAGGTACCCTTTTCAGGTATCTCCACTTGGGTATCGCCGCCAATGCAATGGATCTGTATCGTTTGGTTACGGTTTGCAATGTTTACTGCGCCATTGGTGGGTTTGGTGATAACATCACCCGTTTTAATGGTAAGCGAATTTATTTCGGGAATTAAATCGATATAGGCTTCACCTGTTAGCGTAATTACCTTTGATTGTTTCCATCCAAACCTTCGGTAATGTACGCTGCTCTCGGCGTTTAGGGTAACAAAGGTGGAATCGGGTAGCAGGAAGTAGGCAATTTTTCCCCTTGGGGTTTTATGCGTTACCGTGGCAAAGCGCCACTCCGATGCAATTGATAGGATTACAATAAGCGCAAGTGCTACACCTCCCCATCGCATCACCCCTTTGGTAATACTTGCAAATCGTTCCTCTTTCCTTATCGATTTCATCAGTGCCGTCCAGTCATCCTCTATGGAACCCTGTTGGCTAGTGGGTGTTAGATGGGCTAACAGGTCGAGGAATTGGGCAGTGGTTAGCGATGTGCTTATGGTGTCGGTCAGCAAACCCTCAATCTGTCTGGCTGCTTTATCCAGGGTTTCCAGTATGTCTTTGTTGCCAATGCTAAGCCGTTGCGATATCTCCTCAACCGTTAAGCCATCCAGCCTATTCATCAGCAAAACGGTGCGCGAGAATCGGGGAATCTTTTCGAGAATACCATTCGCAACTCTAACAAACTCATTGTTTAGGTGAGGGGTATTAGGGTTTGTATGCTCCTCATGAATTGCTAGCTTAAAATCGAATTTTGTTTCGGGTTTTACCCTGCTTTTCCGAATTAGCTTGGATGCTATTAGGTATGGTGCCGAAAAGATGTATTGTCCTTCAAAACGTTTCCTGTCGGCCCAAATTGTCTTGAAGGTTTCTAGGAGCAGCCTTGTTGATCTGTTTTGGTCGGCGGTTTTGTAGTAAATGTAGTTCCAAAGATGGTCGTAATGCACCTCGAACATGTACCTAAGCCATTGCTCGTAGTTCACCAATGTTTTATGTTGATATGTATCCATACATTTGCCTTGCAACTTGCTAATATACGATAAAATACGCCTAGCGTTTTAAAAGTGCAATAGAATTTGGGTAACGGGTGATATACCCCTTAAGGGTTTGAACTATGCATATGATGAAATTAAACACACACTAAATCAGCAACATAAAAGCATTACCTTTATTTAGGACTATGCCTTTTCCTAAAGCATACTCATTTTTACTACTTTTGTAGATTGATTTTAAATTGAGCAACGAGCAGTAAGGATATGAAACAGGTAGAGCGTAAACCTTCATGGCTAAAGATAAAGCTGCCTACAGGTGAGGGTTACACAAGGGTTAGTCGGGTGGTTAAGGAGCACGGATTGCACACCATATGCTCCAGCGGTATGTGCCCCAACATTGGGGAGTGCTGGGGAAATGGCACGGCCACCTTCATGATTTTGGGCGATATCTGCTCGCGCGCATGCCGGTTCTGCGCCACAGCATCGGGGAAACCTTTACCACCCAACGATGCTGAACCTGCTAAGGTGGCCGAGTCGGTCAAGCTTATGAGGCTACGTCATTGCGTAATCACCTCGGTTACCCGCGACGATCTGCCCGATGAGGGAGCTCAGCACTGGCACGATACCATCACTGAGGTGCGAAGGCAAAATCCGAACACAAAGGTTGAGGTGCTAATCCCCGACTTTAATGGCAATACCCAGCTGCTCGACGTAGTGCTAAAGGCAAACCCCGATATCGTGGCTCACAACCTTGAGACCGTGGAAAGGCTTACCCCATCGGTTCGATCGAGGGCTACCTACCAAAAAAGCCTGAGCGTTATTGCGCATATCGCAAAAAATGGCTACCTTGCCAAATCGGGCATAATGGTTGGCCTTGGTGAAACCCAGCAGGAGGTTGAAAAAGCGTTAAGTGATTTAGCAGCCGTGGGGTGCAAGGCGGTAACCATTGGTCAGTACCTGCAACCCCGAGGGAACAACTTGCCGGTTGTGGAGTACGTAACCCCCGAAGTTTTCGAAATGTTTAAGGCAAAGGCCAAAGAGTTGGGTTTTAAATTTGTTGAGAGTGGCCCCTTGGTACGGTCGTCGTACCACGCTGAAGAAACCGCTAAGCAGAGCGAATAGCTTTGCTCAGCAACATTCAAGCTAGATGAATAAAAAATATCAACATATAAATGCAAACCGTAAAATACCAAAACCTTGGCTTAGTTGACTATAAAAAGGCTTGGGATTATCAGGAGGAGCTGTTTGCCAACGTGCTTGAGCACCGCAAACAGACCGATAGGCGGCTATCGGGTTACCTTCTTTTCTGTGAGCATCCTCACGTATACACATTAGGGAAAAGCGGACACGACAACAATTTGCTTATCAACGATCAGATGTTGAAGCAGATTGGTGCAACCTATTACCATATCAATCGTGGTGGCGATATCACCTACCACGGCCCTGGGCAAATTGTTGCCTACCCAATACTCGATCTCGAAGCGTTAAATATCAACCTTAAGCGCTACATCAGTATGCTTGAGGACGTGGTTATTAAAACGCTATCGCCCTTTGGCATTGAGGCCTCGCGCCTCGATGGTGCAACCGGCGTGTGGCTCGATGTGGGGCAAAAGGGCAAGGAGCGTAAGATTTGCGCAATAGGTGTACGCGCCAGCCGTTTTGTTACCATGCATGGGCTGGCGTTTAATGTCAACACCAATCTCGACTACTTTGGCTACATCAATCCCTGCGGATTTGTGGACAAAGGGGTAACATCCATGCAGAAGGAGCTAGGCCGTGAGGTAGATTTTGATGCCGTGCAGAGGGTGATGTTGGAGAAATTTGGTGAGGTGTTTGGCATATCTGTTTTTGATGAAAAAGCGATGGAACTATAAAGAGGCTGGTAACCCCAGCACGGTAGAAGGTTTAATGAACTCGTTGGGTATCGACAGGATTTTGGCAAACCTGTTGGCGCAGCGTGGTGTTGAAACCTACGAGCAGGCCAAAAAATTCTTTAGGCCAGCTCTCGAAGATCTGTACGACCCCTTCCTCATGAAAGGTATGCAGGAGGCGGTGGCACGTATTGAGAAGGCAATTGCAGCAGGTGAGAAAATTTTGGTTTACGGCGACTACGATGTGGATGGCACCACAGCCGTTGCGCTGGTATACTCATTCTTGAGGAAATTCACCAATAGCATTGGCAGTTACATACCCGATCGATACTCCGAGGGCTATGGAATATCCTACACCGGTATCGATTTTGCCATTGAGCACAACTACTCGCTGGTGATTGCCCTCGACTGCGGCATAAAGGCCGTGGAGAAGGTGGAGTACGCTCGCCAAAAGGGTGTCGATTTCATTATCTGCGATCACCACTTGCCGGGCGACTCAATTCCTAAGGCAGCAGCCGTGCTCGATCCCAAGCAACCCGATTGCAACTACCCGTTCAAGGAGCTCTCGGGCTGTGGCGTTGGGTTTAAGCTAATGCAAGGGTTTTGCCAGGTTAAGGGTGTTTCACCTACTGAGCTATACCCACTTCTCGACTTGGTGGCCGTGAGCATCGCTTCGGACATTGTACCTGTAATCGACGAGAACAGAATACTAACACACTTCGGGCTTAAGCAGCTTAACAGCTCCCCTAGCCTTGGGCTAAAGGCAATTATTAAGCTAGCAGGTATCGAGAAGCATACCATCGCCATTGATGATATTGTGTTCCGCATTGGCCCAAGGATAAATGCTGCGGGACGAATGGAGTCGGGAAAATCGGCTGTTGACCTGCTCTGTGCCGAGGACGACTCGGTGGCCTTCGAGATGGGCTCGGTGGTGAACTCATGCAATAACGATCGCAAGTTTGTCGATCGATCCATTACCCATGAGGCCCTTAGGCTTATAGCTACTAACCCTGAGCTGCAGAACAAGAAAACCACAGTGCTTTTCAACCCCGAGTGGCACAAGGGGGTGGTGGGTATTGTGGCCTCAAGGCTTATCGAAACGTACTACCGTCCCACGGTTGTTCTAACCGAATCGAATGGTTTGGCCACAGGCTCGGCACGATCGGTCCCCGGGTTCGATCTGTACCAAGCCGTTGAGGCCTGCGCCGATTTGCTCGTGAACTTTGGCGGGCATATGTATGCCGCTGGGCTGACCATGAAGGTGGAGAATGTGCCAGAGTTTGTTGAGCGGTTCGAAAGGTTTGTGAGCGAGCACATTAAACCCGAAATGCTGATTCCACAGATTGATATTGATGCCAAGCTTAACTTTGGTGATATCGATGATAAGTTTTACCGAATTCTTAAGCAGTTCCAGCCTTTTGGGCCCGGTAATATGTCGCCCGTATTTGTAACCGATAATGTTTACGATGCCGGCGATAGCCGCCTAGTGGGTTGTGAGCGCGACCATCTAAAGCTCTCGCTGATTCAGGAAGATAATCCCAAGATGTTTCAAGGGATTGCATTTCAGATGGGGCAACACTACAAAAAAATTCAGAAAGGCGCGCCTTTCAGCGTATGCTACAGCATAAGCGAGAATAGCTACCGAGGAATTACCAGCATTCAGCTTAGGGTAAAGGACATTCAATACCTGGACGAGCTGCTCGATGAGTATAACGATAGCTATGGCTTATCGACTGAGTCTGCAACCGAATAAATAATCTATTGCCAGTGAAGTAAGGCTCTGCTTCGGAAGGTATAAGTGAGCATTCTGCTTTTGTTGGTAGATCTTAATTTTAACCCAGATTAGTCATTAGGAGTTCTGCGAACTAATGGCTTAGCTGGGTTTAACCCCGATTTAGAAAAACTAAATTTGTAAGCATTTATGATTGCAAATTTTTAGTTATTCTTAATCGATTTGTCATTATAACATTCAATTAATCTGCGTATTAACAGTATCGTTTTCTAATGACGGTCATTAGAAAAAAAACGCTAATGACAAATTTGGGTTTAAGAGTTCCTGTGCAAGGGGTAAGTAAATCGTTTGTAAACTGAAAGCGCAGTAAATGCTAATGATTTTCCCTGCTATATACTTTGGTTGCTTGGGTTACATTCTAACAAAATATTCCCTACCTTTGCCCCACTCACTTTTTTTGATTTAGCTTCAGTACTCCCGAGAAAAGTGGTTTTGGCAACGAATGTTGAACAAATGAATCCAAAAAAAAACATTGGTATAATAGGTAGTGGTAGCTGGGCCACTGCCATTACAAAGATTGTGCATGAGAATGTGGAAAGGGTGAATTGGTACATCCGAGAGCCCGAGATTATTGACCATATTAAGCGGCACCGCAACAACCCAAACTACCTAAGCTCAGTTAGCTTTAACCTCGATCGGTTAAGCATAAGCAACGACATTAACGAGGTTGTTGCCAAATCGGATATCCTAATCTTTGTCGTTCCATCGGCATTTCTTAAGGTTTGGTTGGAACCACTCACCGAGGCCTTGCACGATAAATTTGTGGTTACTGCCATTAAGGGCATAATTCCCGTTGATAACATAACCATTGCCGAGTATTTCAATCGGTACTTTGAGGTTCCCTTCGGCAATATTGGGGTGATTAGCGGCCCTTCGCACGCCGAGGAGGTAGCCTTAAACCGATTGTCGTACCTTACCGTGTCATGCAAGAACGAGAGCACCGCCTCCGAGGTTGCATCGTACCTCGAGTCATACTACATAAAAACCA
>Ga0334898_1004386_pt1 | contig 10549 bp, 7 predicted proteins | sample GraSluR3_MG_10_FD_207228 | JGI IMG/M metagenome (GOLD analysis project Ga0334898, IMG submission 207228) | Sludge microbial communities from methane-producing bioreactor in Wageningen University, Netherlands - Granular Sludge_3_08-R3 | ecosystem: Engineered > Bioreactor > Anaerobic > Unclassified... | reverse complement strand
AGGGCAACGAGGGCATCGGTCCCCTGGCGGGCGACGAGGTGCACGCCATGTATCGCCTGGCCGGTGGGAAAACCGCCTACTTCGATTCGGTGCGCAACGCCGGAGGCAATCCCTCCCGCTTCGGCCTGCGCATCCTCGGCTCGGAGGGGATCGTCGAGATGGGCACCGGCTACCTGCCGCCCGTCCAGTACCTGCCCGACCCGTCGTGGTCGCCGGGGCGAAGCGGCAAGGGCTGGATCGCGGTCAGCTCGGCGGGCGTGGGCAAGCCCGAGCCGCTGGCCGACGGCGGCCTGCACGCGGGCAACGTCCTGGCCGTGCGCGACCTCATCGCGGCCATCGAGGAAGATCGCCAGCCCCACGGCAACATCGACGAGGCCCGGGCCGCCACCGAGATGATCGTCGCCGTGTTCGAGTCGCAGCGGGTGGGCCGACCGGTGCCGTTTCCGCTGGCCACGCGCAAGAATCCGCTGTTGATGCTCGAATAACCCCGTATGGACGGGCCGCCCACCACTGCCGATCGGCTTTCGGCCGAGGGCCACAAGCCCTGGCAGTTCACGGTGCGTCTGTTTTTCGGCCTGGCGGTGCTGGTGAGCCTGTTTGCCGCGGCGGCGTGGCTGGAAGAGGACGTGGTGCGCGTCTTCGCGATCGAAGGGCTTATCTGGTGCGTGCTGGCTTGGCTTTATCTGCGGTTTCGGGCCCTCCCGCCGTTGCTCGTCCTGCTCGTAGGCACCCCGGTCGCCGCCCTGCTGGCAAATCCGTTCGCCGTGTTCTGGTCGGCCCGCGCCCTGGTGGCGACGACGGCCTGGAGCATGCTCGTGAGCCTCGTGGTGGCGACGGGGTGGTGCGCGGAAGCTTGGTGGTGGCGACGTGCCTCCCGGCGGCCCGCGCCCACGATCGCCCCGCCGTCGGCCTCGCGCGAGGGCCTGCGTCTGGGCGTCATCCTGGCCATCGTGCACACGATCGTGTTGCTCGGCGACCTCGCCGTGCAACACCTGCTCGGGCCGCAACGCCTGCTCGGCGTGCCAGAGCCCGTCGGAATCGTGACCGTCTTGCTCGACGCCCCCTTGTTGCTCGTGATTGCCCTGTGCCAGCACGGGGGTGCTTCGAGCGCGCCGTGGGTCACCGTGATCGCCCTGGCCGTCAACGGCGCAATTCTCTATTTCGGCATCGGCTGGCTCGCCGGATACGCGGCCGGGCTGATCCGCCCGTCGTTCCACGTGCCGCCCGACCTTGCCGATGATCGCGAGGCGCCTCTCGGCGAAGCCTCCAAGCCGGGAGGGACACCGTGAGCCCGTCGTCCGGCCCCGATCCCTTGCTCGAACGCCACAAGCCGTGGCAGTTCACGGTCCGCCTGTTCTTCGGGCTGGCGGTGCTGGTGAGCCTGTTTGCCGCGGCGGGCACGCTGCTCGAAGGTGCGCCGCGTTGGGCGGTGCTTGCCGCGCTTGCCTGGTGCGTGCTGGCATGGCTCTACGTGCGGTTTCGGGCGGTCGGGCCGCTTTTCGTCCTGGTCGCGGGCACCGTGCTTTGCGGCGTGCCCGCATGGCCGGTCTTGTTGGTCGCCGAGATGCTCGGTGCCTGGGAGATCTGGCAACGGTGGCTCTACTACGCCGCGCTTTGGGGCATTACGCTCAGTGGCTCGATGGCGGCCGTCGGGGCCGTGGGGGCTTGGGGCGCCCGACGGCGCCGGGCGGCGTTCTCGCCCGACGTGCCGATCGACGTGGGCCGCACGGCCGCGCGGCGCGGGTTCTGCCTGGGCGTCGGCATGGCCGCCGTCCACACGCTCCTGCTGCTGGGCATCGCGCTGGTCGCGTTCCGGGGGGCCGATCCCCAACTCTGCCTCGATCTGGCGGCGGCGCTGGACGGCCCCTTGCTGTTCGTCGTCGCCGTATTGCGGGGGAACGCCTTTGTCCGCGGATTCGACTACTCGGAGTATGCGGTTGCGTTGGGAGTGTTCGGCGCGATCCTCTATTTCGGCGCGGGATGGCTCGCCGGATACGCGGCCGGCGTGCTCCGCCCGCCGTACGTGGATCGGTGAGGCGTGGGGGAATGATGAACGAGGATTGATGAATGATGAACGGAAGAGCGGAACAACGGAAGAACGATTGGCCGGGGACTGCTGCGAAGGGGGCGGCGGTTTGTTGGGAGATCGGTTCGGCGGACGTTCTACGAAACGGCGGCGGCCTCAAAGCGAGCGACCGTTGTGCTTGGGCGGCACCTGCCTCCGAACGAGCCGGATTGCGGCGGGAGTCATCGCTTGGTAGGTTGGTTGAAGCACCCGAGAGTAAGAAGACGCCCGGGTCGTGCAATCCTCCAGCCTCCAGCCTCCAGCCTTTCCTCACACTCTGAGCACCCTCGATTTCCCGGAGCCAACGCCATGACGACCCCGACGATTCGACGCCGCAGTTTTCTCCAGGGCACCTTGGGCTTGTCGCTTGCCGGGGCGACCCTCGGCGCGACCGAGCAGGCCGGCGCGGCTCGGCCGGCCGACGCGTCGTGGGAGAACAACGAGGCGATTCGGCGGGCGCGCCAGGCCGCGCTCGACGTGCTCAAACCGACTCCCGCGCAACTGGAGCACGGCCTCGAGCTGCACGCCAACTCGATCGTGTTCGACGGTTACGGGTTCGCGCCCCGCTGCGCCGTCGACGGCGAGGCCATGGCCGCGGCCGTCGAGGCCGGCGCCTCGAAGCTCGAGCTGCAAGACCTGCGGGAGCGCATGAGCATGACCCGCTGCGCGACCGACGCGGCCGAGCGGGCCGAGTTCGAGCAGGCGTGGAAGGCGGCGGGCGTGACCTGCATCTTCCAGAACGCCGGCGAGGAGGGCCAGGACCCCATGCGGCTGATCAAACGCCTGGCCCATTTCACCTATCTGACCGACATGATGCCCGAGTTCGTGGCCAAGGCGGTCACGCCCGGCGCCGTGGCCACCGCCAAGGAGGCCGGGCGGCACTGCCTGTACTTCTCGGGCAACGGGGTGCCCCTGCGCCAGCAGTGGGAGTCGGTCGAAGACGAGCTTCGCTACGTGCGCATCTTCTTCGAGCTGGGCATTCGCATGATGCACCTGACCTACCAGCGGCGCAACATGATCGGCGACGGCTGCGGCGAAACGAGCAACGCCGGACTGAGCGACTTCGGCCGGGCCGCCGTCGCCGAGTTGAACCGGGTGGGCGTGATCCCCGACGTGGCCCACGCGGGCTGGCAGACGAGCCTCGAGGCCGCCCAGGTCTCCGAGCGGCCCGTCGCGGCCAGTCACACGGTCTGCGCCGCGCTGCATCCGCACATCCGCAGCAAGCCCGACGAGGTGCTTCGGGCCATCGCCGACACGGGCGGCGTGATCGGCATCTGCTGGATCAGCTCCTTCCTGGGCGGCGCGGGCGACATCGGCGCGGTGCTCGACCACGTCGACCACGTGGTCAAGACGGTCGGCATCGATCACGCCAGCATCGGCACCGACGTGGCCTACACCTCGCGCAACGCGGCGGCCGAGAACCGGAAGATCCCCAAGCGCCCCAAGTACCGCGCCGACTTCCGCTCGCTGTGGCCCCCGAACAGCCTCGGCACCGGCAGCGCCGCCGCCCAAGCGACCCTGGCCTGGACCAACTGGCCCCTGCTGACCGTGGGGCTGGTCGCGCGCGGCTACTCGGACGACGACGTCCGCAAGATCATCGGCGGCAACGTGCTTCGCGTGATCCGCGACACCCAGCCGGAATCGTAAAGCGCACACCGTCTCGTACGATCCGACGACCCAACGAGGTACCTGCGATGAAACGGCTCGCAAACACTGCTGCCGGCCTCCGCTTTCTTTCGTTGCTCGCTGCGCTCGCCCTGCCGGCGAGGGCCGACGTGGTCGACGGCCTGGTGGCCCGCTGGACTTTCGACGAAGCCGGCGGCGCGACCGTCGCCGACTCGGCAGGAAGCCACCACGGCGCCAACCGCGGGGCGACCCTCGGACGGCCCGGCGTGCTGGGCGCGGCCGCGGCGTTCCGAAGCGCCGAAGACACCTTCGTCGACCTCGGCAAAAGCCCGCAGATCGACGGCAATCGGGCGACCGTGGCCGCCTTTGTCCGCCCCGAGTCGTTCAACCCGCTCGACGCGAACAACAGCGCCAACTCGCGCAACGGCATCCTCGGCGACGCCGACGCGCGGTTCATCTTCACGCTGACCGACCAGGGCCGGCTGGCGTTCATCTGGGACGCGGGCGATCGCAGGTTCCAGACCATCACGACCGACGAGGGCGACGGCGTGCCGCTGGGCCGGTGGAGCCACGTTGCCGTGACCCGAAACGGCTCGACCATGATGCTCTACATCGACGGCGAAGTGAAGGCGATGGGAAGCACCTATGCGCCCGGCGACTTCGTCGCCTTCGGCACGATGCAGATCGGCCGCGTCAACGGCTCGCCACATCGCGATTTCGACGGCGCGATCGACGACCTGCGCGTGTACGATCGGGCGCTGTCGGCGGCCGAGATCCGCCGGCTGCCCGGGCTCGACAAGCTGCCCGAGCGAGGCTTCGGCGACGGGCGCCTCGACCGGCTCCTGTACAACCATCCGGGGCTGACCGTCGACCTGGGCGTCGGGCTTTGGGCGTGGCCTCTGCCCATGGACTACGACGGCGACGGCGATCTCGACCTGGTCGTCTCCTGCTCCGACGTGCCCTACCGGGGCACCTACTTCTTCGAGAATCCCGGCGGCGACGCGAAGTATCCCGTCTTCAAGCCGGGCGTGCCGATCGGCGCGGGGCTTCCGAACGTCCGGGCGGCCTACCTCGGCGACGAGGTGCGCGTGCTCGTGCCCGGCTGGGAATACCTCGACGTGGCCGCCAACGGGCTGGGCATGCGCGTCAAGTTGCCCATCGCGAGCGTGCACGAGCCGGGGCGCAAGATCCGGGCGAACCAGTGGACCTACGCCGACTACGACGGCGACGGCGCCTTCGACCTGATCGTGGGCATCGGCGACTGGACCGACTACGGCTGGGACAACGCCTTCAACGAAAAGGGCGAGTGGACCAACGGCCCCCTGCACGGTTTCGTCTACCTGGTGCGAAATCGCGGCACGAACGAGGCGCCCCAATACGAAGAGCCGGTCAAGATCGAGGCGGGCGGCGAGCCGATCGACGTCTACGGCATGCCCTCGCCGTGCCTGGCCGATTTCGACGGCGACGGCGACCTCGATCTGATCTGCGGCGAGTTCGTCGACAAGTTCACCTGGTTCGAAAACGTGGGCACCCGAACCGAGCCGAAGTACGCTCCCGGCCGCTTCCTGACCGGCCGCGACGGCGCGCCGCTGCGCATGAGCCTCTGCATGATCGTGCCCACCCCGATCGACTGGGACGGCGACGGCGACGTCGACCTGGTCGTGGGCCAGGAGGACGGGCGCGTGGCCCTGGTCGAGAACACGGGCGACGTGGTCGACGGGATGCCGGTCTTCCTCGCGCCGCGGTTCTTCCAGCAGGAGGCCCACGAGGTCAAGTTCGGGGCCCTGGCCACGCCCTTCGGCTTCGACTGGGACAACGACGGCGACGACGATATCCTCTGCGGCAACACCGAGGGGCACGTCGGCTTCATCGAGAATCTGGGAGGCTACCCGCCCAAATGGGCCGCCCCCAAGTACCTCGAGGCCGGCGGCGAACCGATCCGCCTCGAGGCGGGCTACAACGGTTCGATCCAGGGCCCCTGCGAGACCAAGTGGGGATACACCACGATCTACGTGGCCGACTGGGACCACGACGGGCTGCCCGACGTCGTGGCCAACTCGATCTGGGGCAAGGTGCACTGGTACCGCAACGTGGGCGCGCGCCACAGGCCGCGCCTCGTCGCGGCCCAGCCCATCGAGGTCGAGTGGACCGGCAAACCGCCCAAGCCCGAGTGGAACTGGTGGGATCCCCAAGGCAAGCAACTGGCCACCCAGTGGCGCACCACGCCCGCCGTGATCGACCTGACCGGCGACGGGCTCAACGACCTGGTGATGCTCGACCACGAGGGGTATCTGGCCCTCTACGAGCGCAAGCAGGTCGACGGCAAGCTCGTGCTGCTGCCGCCCAAACGAATCTTCACGACCCACAACGCCGCCGAGCCGCTCCGCCTGAACGAGGGCTTTGCCGGCCGCAGCGGTCGCCGCAAGCTCTGCTTCGTCGACTGGGACCACGATGGGCGCGTCGACCTGCTGGTCAACGCGCGAAACGTCGACTGGATGCGAAACGCCGGCGCCCGCGACGGCCGGATCGTGCTCGAGCCCAACGGCCCCCTCGCCACGCGCCGCCTGGCCGGCCACACCACGAGCCCCACGGTCGTCGATTGGAACAAGAACCGCGTGCCCGACCTGCTGGTCGGCGGGGAGGACGGGTACTTTTACTATCTGGAGAATGCTCACTGAGTGCCGATGATTTGCGTTGCACGCCGAGGCCGTTTTGCGGATATGGCGATTGCCCCTTTGAGACGCGCTCGGTGCGTGGAATGGGCCGTCTTCATGGTTGCTCGGATGCGCGGTGCGTTTCAAGCGGCTTGCGATCCGGTCGGCCGCGGTCAGGGCCCGGAAACCACCAGGCTCCACCTCCCGCCGTGGCCGAGACTTCCGTGTCGGGCAGCGCGGCCTGGAGGTCTTCGAGCTGGTCGCGCGAAAGCGACGTGCAAAAGGCATGCAGCGTGCGGAGTTGCGTGAATCGCTTCAGCACGTCGACCGCGGCCTCGTCGGTCTCGACGTTCGACAGCCACAGCGTCTTCAGATTCGGCAAGTCGGCGAGATGGGCCAGACCGACCGAGGTGAACGAACGCCCCAGATCCAAGCCCGCTTCGCCGCTCCCGTACAGGTCGAGCCGCTCGAGCGTCTTCACACGGCCAAGGCGTTCCAGCGCACGGTCGGTCAGGCCCGTGGTGCGCAACTGGGCATGCCGGAGCTTGGGCAGTTCGGCCAGATGGGCCAGGCCGCGATCCGTGAGGTGGCGACTGCTCAGGCTGACGGCCTCGAGCCGCTCGAGGTCGCCGATCCGCGCCAGCCCCGCGTCGCCCACCGAGGTGTACAGCAACGCGAGGGCCCTCAGGTTGCGGCATCGGGCGACGTGTTCCATGGCGCGGTCGGTGATCCGATCGCCGCCGAGCCGGAGCGATTCGAGCTCGGGGAAGTTGGCCAGATGGTGCAATCCCTCGGCCGTTACCGCGAGCGAAACGCGCGTGCTCGACAGGTCCAAACGCCGCAGGCGGCAAAGAGGGGCCAGACGCTGAAGCCCCGCGTCGGAGATCTGCATGCGGCTTTCCGACCACGACGTGTTGTCCAGAGCCAGCGATTCGAGGCGGTCCAGTGCGGCTACGTGCTCGAGACCGGCATCGGTGATCTGGTTGCCGCCCAGGTCGAGCACGCGCAGGGTGCCCAGGCCCGCCAGGTGCTCGAGGGCCTCGTCGCCGATGCCCGTCTCGCGTAGACTCAACCGTTCGAGCCGAGTCAACCGGGCGAGCGACCGCAGGCCCTCGTCGGTCAGGCGCGTTCCGTAGACCTCGAGCGACGTGACGCGACCGCGCCGGTCGCGCTCGACCAGAGCCCCCGCGTCTCGGAGAGGCGCCGGGACGGCTTCCTCGGCCGGCGGCGCGGCGGTCGGTCGGGCACGCCGGGACTGGGCAAACGCGACGATCAGCGCGATCCCGAGAAACATCGCGACCGCCGACCAGAGACCAATGGTTTTCGCGCCCATGCTCGCTCCCGAAACGGTTCCCAGGAAACCCGGCAAGAACACCCGCCGCGGCTCGCGCGGACCCCGGCAAGCGCGAACCATTCTACCGCGACTTCGCCGGATATTGTGTAAGCGGTTTGTAACGAGAACCGGCCTGCCCGCCCGGTGGAAACGGGGCAGGCCGCACCGAAGGAAAGGCCGCCGCTCGATCCCGCGACCTCCCCCCAATAAGGGTGCAGAATCGTCGCCGGGCGGCCGATCGTATTCTTCGATCGGGTCTCATCCAAGGGCCTCGATTGCGTTCGCCAGCACAGGACGGAAGTCGCATGAGCACGGTGACGGTGTTTCCCGCTTCCACGACCCGCCAGCGGAGGCTCTTCCTCGAGCTGCCTTGGCGTCTCTGTCGGGCCGATCCGAACTGGGTCCCGCCGTTGCGGGGGGAACAAAAGGCCCTCGTTGGGTACAAACGTCATCCCTTCTACGAGAGGAACGAGGTCGAGACATTTCTGGCGGTTCGGGGCAAGGAGGTCTGCGGCCGGATCGCCGCCATCCACAACCGGGTGCACAACGAGCAGCACGGCGAGCGCCGCGGGTTCGTCGGGTTCTTCGAGTCGGTCGACGACCAGGAAGTGGCCGGCGCCCTGTTCGAGGCCGCCCGGGCCTGGCTCGCCGAGCGCGGCCTCGAGGGCCTGCGAGGTCCGGTCAACCCGAGCCTCCACTACACCGTGGGCCTGCTCGTCGACGGCTTCGACTCGCCCCCGACCTTCATGATGACCTACAACCCGCCGTACTACCCGCGCCTCTTCGAGCGCCACGGATTCCAGAAGAGCCAAGACCTGTACGCCTACTACGGCCACGTCGACATGCTGCCGTCAAGCTCGGCCAAGCTGGGCCCCATCGCCGACCAGATCATCGAGCGCTACGGCATCAAGACGCGCACGCTCGACGCCTCGCGCTTCCGCGAAGACGTCGAGACGTTCCTGCACGTGTACAACAAGTCGCTCGTGGGAACCTGGGGATTCGCGCCCATGTCCGACGCTGAGGTGAAACGCACCGCGGCGGGCCTGCGCCACCTCATCGTCCCGGAGATGGCCGCCGCCGCCGAGATCGACGGCAAGGTCGTGGGCGTGGTCTTCTGCCTGCCCGACTACAACCCGGTGATCCGAGCGATCGACGGCCGGCTGTTCCCCTTCGGGTTTCTGCGCCTGTTGCGAGCGAAGCGCCGGATCAAAAGGGTGCGCCTGCTGGCCGCCAACGTCGTGCCCGAATACCAACTGCTCGGCGTGGGCTTGGTTCTGCTGCGGGCGCTGGTTCCCCAGGCCCTGGAACTCGGCTACCGGGAAGTCGAATACTCGTGGGTCCTCGAGTCGAACCGCCTCTCCCGCGGCAGCCTCGAAAAAGGCGGAGCCCGGCGGATTAAGACCTACCGAGTCTACGACTGGGATCCGTGAGGCAAAGGCCGTATTCTACGGGGTTTCGTGGGCTTGACACGGGGTTGGGATGTGGCAAACTGACACCTTGGCCCAACAAAAGGGGCCCCGCGGCGTGCGTACCGCCCGGAGCCCGGGCCGCCTGACCTTTGAGACGGAGGCGACCATGCCCAATTCTACCCGAAGGGCCAAGCCGGCGAAGCCCCACCCCGATTTTCCGCTCTTCCCGCACGCCACGCGGAGGTGGGCCAAGTAGGTACGTGGCCGGCTGATCTACCTGGGGCCCGTAACCGACGGCGACGACTTCGGGGCTCAAGCAGCCCTCGAAAGATGGCTCGCCGAAAAGGATGATTGACTCGCCGGTCGGGTGCCACAACGGACTCGTAAGGGGCTGACCGTCAAGGCCCTCGTGAACGCGTTCTTGAACAGTCGTCGCGAGTGAATCGAGGCCGGCGAATTGCGATCCACCACCCACGCCGACTATCTACGGGTTGGCGAGATCGTAGCAGCAACGCTTGGGCGAACAAGCGCCGTTGCGGCGCTCACGACCAGCGACTTCGCCCGGTTGCGGGCCACTCTTGCGGCTGTCGACGGCCCGACAACGCTGGCGCTCGACATAGGCCGGGTCGACGACGCCCTGTTCGTCGACGATCCCGACCGCGGTATCTCGTGGCTCGGGAACCCGGCCGACCTGTACGGCTGGCTCTCGGCTCGCCTCGGCAACGTGGTATGGCGACGTGGGCTCGGGTGCGTCACCAAAGAGGAAGTCTTCGCTGAGGTGCGACGGACCGCGAAAGCCTATCGCGCCATCGAGACCTTAGCCTCACGAGCCGCGGGTTGACGGACACCTACTATTCTTGCGGCGACCTCGCACCCGGCGACGGACAGGCCCTCCGTGAGCTTCTCGACTCCTTCCGCCTGCAAACCGACCTCAACCGCGACCTGCTCACCGCGGCATTTCTCACGCCGATGTGGGGCGGACCGATCGGGTTCGCGCCCCAGGCCCCTCCCGAGTGGGGGGCGACTGGTTCGCGTTGGGGTCGGAGAAACCAACGTAAGATCGTGCAACTACTGCCCTTTGGACGTGACCACCTCCGGGCTCCGGGGGACGTGGGCCGAGTAAGCGGAAGAACCACTTGCTTTGGCCGGCGCGATTCACGTGCTCGGCCGTTGAAACGCGGCCGGAATGACGGTAGTCTGTCGGGTGGCCGGTCCACAAACGGCAGGTGGGTGCGAACGGGAACGAGTGATCATGACGGCTTGGACGGAGCGAACCGCCATGACAGGCGACAACCGGGGAAATCACGGCGCCCGGCAGCGCCCAGCGCGTCCTCCCCTGACAACAGGGTCGCCGACGGGGCCGTCTGGTAAGGCAAGGCGGTCGAACGCGGCGCCGCGATTCCCGAGCGATCCGCGTGGGCCACGGCCAATCGAGTGACCGCATCGATGAAGGCACCGATCA
>Ga0334898_1004377_pt1 | contig 10574 bp, 9 predicted proteins | sample GraSluR3_MG_10_FD_207228 | JGI IMG/M metagenome (GOLD analysis project Ga0334898, IMG submission 207228) | Sludge microbial communities from methane-producing bioreactor in Wageningen University, Netherlands - Granular Sludge_3_08-R3 | ecosystem: Engineered > Bioreactor > Anaerobic > Unclassified... | reverse complement strand
ACAAGACAATCCCAAATATGAATTTTACTGAATCATTAAAATTACAAAAGCGGTTTAACGACCTGATTCCGGGAGGCAGTCACACCTATGCCAAGGGCGATGACCAGTTTCCCGAGTTTATGCCGGTTTACATCGAAAAAGGCAATGGTTGCCACGTTTGGGACGTTGACGGGAATGAATACATTGAATATGCCATGGGATTGCGAAGTGTTACCCTGGGTCATAATTTTGAACCTGTGGTAAAAGCGGCGTATAAACAAATGCTTAAAGGCACCAATTTTGGCAGGCCTGCCAAAATTGAGCTGGAATGTGCTGAAGCTTTTCTTGGTTTGATAGAAAATGCCGAAATGGTTAAGTTCAGCAAAAATGGCTCAGATTCAACAAACGGGGCAATAAAACTTGCCAGAGCTTATACCGGAAGAGAAATGGTAGGTATTTGTGCCGATCATCCGTTTTTTTCAGTTGACGATTGGTTTATCAGTACAACTCCAATGAATTCAGGTATTCCCAGGGTGTTCGAAAAAATGACAACCAAATTTCATTTTAACGATTTGGCGAGTATCGAAAAGATTTTTGCAGAACATCCCGGGAAAATTGCATGTATCATTCTCGAACCCGAAAAATATGAACCACCAAAAGATGATTTTCTGAATAAAGCAAAAGAAATCTGCCATAAAAACGGAGCGCTCTTCATACTCGATGAAATGATAACCGGTTTCAGGTGGCACAATGGCGGGGCACAAAAAGTTTATAACGTTGATCCTGATCTGTCCACCTTTGGCAAGGCCATGGGAAACGGTTTTTCAATTGCCGCGCTTGCAGGCAAAAGAGAATTTATGGAGTTGGGCGGAATCCTTCATAAAAAAGAAAGGGTATTCCTGAATTCAACAACCCATGGCGCCGAAACCCATGCTTTGGCAGCCACCATTGCCACAATAAAATTCTATCAGGAAAATGATGTTACCGGGTATCTGAATCAACAGGGGAAAAAGCTTAAAGAAGGCGTAAACCGGGCATCCCGTGAGTTAGGAATAGAGGACAAAATTTCCATCATTGGACCTAATTGTTGTTCAGTTTACACAACAAGAGACCAGGAAGGAAATCCGTCACAACCATTCAGAACACTTTTTATACAGGAACTTTTGAAACAGGGTTTATTAATGCCATCAAGCATTGTTTCCTTCTCACATTCAGATAAAGATATTTATGAAACAATGGAGAAAATGCACAATGCCATGTTGGTGTACAAAAAGGCTCTGGAAGAAGGAATTGAAAAATACCTGGTTGGGAGATCTGTTGCTCCGGTATGGAGAAAGTACAACTAACACAGGATAATAATAAAATATCAAAGAAGAAAATGAAAGTTTTAATCACCGGGAATATGGGCTATGTTGGCCCGGGCGTTGTAAGCCAACTCCGTGAGAGTTATCCGAAAGCCGAACTCATTGGATTCGATACCGGATTTTTTGCCCATTGTTTAACCAATTCACCTTTTTTACCTGAACTCAAGCTGAATCAACAAATTATCGGCGATGTACGAAATTTTAACCCTGATATGCTGAACGGCGTTGATGCAATAGTTTATCTGGCAGCTATTTCAAATGATCCTATGGGAAATCGTTTTGAAGAAGTTACCCTGGACATCAACTACATATCGGCCATTGAAATGGCCAAAGTCGGTAAAGATAAGGGTGTAAAATCGTTTGTTTTTGCATCCAGCTGCAGCGTTTACGGCGAAGCCGACGATTTTGCCAAAGTGGAATCCGACAGGCTCAACCCGCTGACTGCCTATGCCCGTTCAAAAATTGCAGCTGAACAGAATTTGGAAGAAATAGCAGACAGTAGCTTTACTGTAACTTGTTTACGCTTTGCTACCGCCTGTGGATTTAGCCACCGGTTACGCCTCGATTTGGTAGTGAACGACTTTGTGGCTGGGGCAGTTACTTCAAAACGCATTGATATTTTAAGTGACGGAACTCCATGGCGGCCACTCATAAATGTATTGGACATGGCCCGCGCCATTGATTGGGCTGTTTTAAGAAAAGCGGAAAACGGAGGAAATTTTCTGGCGGTAAATACCGGAACTAATGAATGGAATTACCAGGTTAAAGAATTGGCCGAAGTTGTAGCCGAGGTAGTTGATGGTTGCAAAGTTACGGTAAATCCGGATGCACCACCAGACAAACGTTCCTACAAAGTTAATTTCGATTTATTTAAAAAACTGGCGCCCAATCATCAGCCTGTTTTTCAACTAAAACCAACAATTAAAATTTTAGTTGAAAACCTGACTGAAATGGGTTTTAACGATGCAAATTTCAGAAAATCAGCATTGATGAGACTAAATGTTATCAGCAACCTGATTCAGCAAAATGAACTCGACAATAATTTGACCTGGAACCGGAAGTAAAAAATTATGATTTTCACCGAAACAAAATTAAAAGGAGCTTTCATCATCGAAATTGAAAAATTGGAAGATGAACGCGGTTTTTTTGGTCGTTCATGGTGTGCGCACGAAATGAAAGCACACGGATTAAATGTGAATATCCGCCAGGCAAATGTTTCATTCAATAAATATAAAGGAACCTTGCGGGGAATGCACTACCAGGTTGCTCCACACCAGGAAGCCAAACTGGTGCGGTGTTCCAGAGGAAGTATTTACGATGTGATTATTGACTTACGCGAAAACTCCCCAACCTTTAAACAGTGGATTGGCGTGGAACTGACACAGGACAATTACAAAATGCTGTATGTTCCGGAAGATTTTGCCCACGGTTTTATCACACTGGAAGATAATTGTGAAATCAGCTACCTGATGTCGGAATTTTACGTTCCGGGTGCTGGTGCTACAATTCGCTGGAACGACCCGCTTTTCAATATAAAATGGCCTTTTGAACCCAGTGTTATTTCAGAAAAGGATAAAAATCAACCTGATTTTTATAATTCTAAATTTTAATCTTATAATTAAATGACTTAACTTTTATGGGTTAATAAAAATTATACCTATGAAAGAGTTAAATAAAAATGATTCGCAAAATTTTATTAAATCATTTTTAAAAAGAATAGTTCGAAGATTAAAATATGAAATTAGAGTGCTTTTAAAACTTTATGAACCTGAATCAAAATTGATTTCAGATAATCAAAAATACTGGAATCGTGATTATTCAAATCCTATTCTGGCTCAGGATGCACATTGGAAGAACTTTGGAAAGTTCGAGGATCACCAACAATGGTTAAATTTAGGGAAAGAACATTTGGATTTAATTACAACTTATTCTTCAGCATTAAACGTTAGATTTCCTGTTAAGCAAGTTATAGAATGGGGTTGCGGAGGGGGTGCGAATGCGATTCATTTTGCACCTAAAACAGAAAAATTTATTGGAATTGACATTACCACTGAAAGCCTTGATGAGTGTAATAAACAGATTTTAAATATCGGACTTAATAATTTTGTTCCTGTTCTAATAAATGCATCCTCGCCAGAATCAGTATTAAACAGCCGAATAAACAATGCTGATATTTTTATTTGTACTTATGTCTATGAGCTGTTTCCAAGTCCAGAATATGGTATAAAAGTATTAAAACTGGCAAACGAATTATTAAAAGAAAATGGAATTGCCTTTATTCAGATACGTTATAATAATGGGAAAAGATTGAGGAAATCAAAAAAATGGGGCTATTTTAATCATCCTTATTCAATGACAACTTATACGTTGGAAGAATTTTGGGAAAAATCCAAAGAATGTGGGTTTGAACCGTTAGGTATTTACCTAAAACCTCATCAACCACTAGTTAACGATAATTGTTATGCTTACTATTTTCTAAAAAAAAGTAAAGCCGGTAAATCTCCGATAAACTAATAAGTATCTCAAAATATTTAGAATCCGAATTGTACATGAGAAAAATACAAACAACCAGCAAATGCAGGTTCTGCAAAAACCAACTGGAACATAGCGTAGTTGATTTGGGAATGTCACCTTTGTGCCAAAAACATGTGAAGCCCGAAAACGTCAACGACATGGAGAAATTCTATCCGCTCCACGCCTACATCTGCGAACATTGCTGGCTGATGCAACTGGAAGAGTTTGCAACACCGGATGAAATTTTTGCCGATGAGTATGCCTATTTCTCTTCGTATTCGGAAAGCTGGCTGGAACACGCCCGCAAATACACCGAACAAATGACCGAACGGTTTAAACCCGGTGCCAACAGCCTGGTTGCTGAAATTGCAAGCAACGACGGCTATTTGCTCCAATGGTTTGTGCAAAAAGGTATTCCGGTTCTGGGAATCGACCCTGCAGCCAATGTCGCAAAAGCTGCACGGGAAAAAGGAGTAAGAACAGAGGTAGAATTCTTCGGAAAAAATACGGCTAAAAAACTGACCAAAAAATACGGGAAAGCTGATTTGCTTTTAGGTAATAATGTGCTGGCTCATGTTCCTGACATAAATGACTTTGTAGCCGGCATGAAAAAAATGCTTAACACCAATGGTGTAATCACAATGGAGTTTCCTCATCTTCAGCGGTTAATTGACGCGAACCAGTTCGATACCATTTATCATGAACATTTCTCCTACTTATCGTTTGTTGCGGTTAACCGGATTTTTACCCATCACGGCATTACATTATTCGATGTTGAAGAGTTACCCACCCATGGCGGTTCGTTACGCATTTATGGCAAACACGCCGAAGATACTTCAAAAGAAGTGACAAACAACGTTACCGAACTTTTAAAAAGAGAAATTGATCTTGGATTTGAAACCCTGGAATATTATTCGCGTTTTGAAGAAAAAGTAAAAGAAACCAAGCGGAAAATATTAGACTTTCTAATTCAGGCGAAACGCGACGGAAAATCTGTGGCAGGTTACGGTGCTCCCGGAAAAGGAAACACCCTCCTTAATTATTGTGGTGTTCGAACCGATTTTATCGACTACACCGTTGATATGAGCCCACACAAACAAGGCAATTTTTTACCCGGAACGCACATTCCGATTTTACATCCCGACGCGATAAAAGAAACGAAACCCGATTATGTGTTCATTTTACCCTGGAACTTAAAGGAAGAAATAATGGAGCAACACAAGTATATTCGCGACTGGAAGGGAAAATTTGTTATTCCAATACCGGAACTCACCGTTCTGAATTAATGCAACAACAAACAACAAAAAAATGAAAGTAGTTCTTTTTTGCGGCGGACAAGGCATCCGTCTGAGGGATTATTCCGATCAAATCCCTAAACCGATGGTAAATGTCGGCTACCGTCCAATACTCTGGAATATTATGAAATACTATGCTTATTACGGGCATAAAGAATTTATTCTGTGTCTGGGATACAAGGCTGATATTATTAAAAATTATTTTTTGAATTATGATGAAACCATTTCAAACGATTTTGTTTTTACCAATGGCGGAAAAGATATCCAGCTTCAAAACTCTGACATTCATGACTGGAAAATAACTTTTGTCGATACCGGATTAAATGCCAACATTGGAATGCGGTTAATGCAGGTGAAAGACTATTTAAAAGGTGAAGAAATATTTCTGGCTAATTATAGTGACGGATTAACAGATATGCACCTGCCAGCCATGATTGATTGGTTTAAAGAGAAAAATGACAAAACTGCCGCATTTATGTCAACGCCTTCTTATCAGAGTTACCATTTTGTTGACAGGCAGGAGAACGGTATAGTAAACAAAATCAGCCACGTTGGATCGTCCGATCTTCTTATAAATGCGGGTTATTTTATTCTTGGAAAAGATATTTTCGATTACATGGAGTATGGAGATGAACTTGTTGACCAACCATTTAAAAAACTAATCCATCAAAAAAAGCTGGTTTCGTGGAAACACCAGGGATTTTGGATGAGCATGGATACGTTTAAAGATAAAAAAACGATTGATGACATTTACCAACAGGGCGAACCACCGTGGGAAGTTTGGAAAAAAATGGAAACCAACGAAAGAAAAATCACCCGCCGGGGAAAAAAGTTTTATGCTACCCATGAAAATTCAGTTAAATAAAGATAAACCGTTGAAAATACTTTGCCTCGGTGCACATTGCGATGATATTGAGATTGGTGCAGGAGGCACTTTGTTAAAACTGCTCGATGAATATACCATTGAACAAGTTACCTGGATTATTTTTTCATCGAACGAAGTCAGAAAAAAAGAGGCCGCAAAAAGCGCTGAACGGTTTTTATCACATGCATCCGGCAAGAAAATAATTATCAACGACTTTCGCGACGGCTTTTTTCCTTATGAGGGAAATAAAATAAAAGAATATTTTGAACAGCTAAAAGACGAGCTTTCACCTGATCTTATCTTTACGCATTACCGCGACGATCGTCACCAGGATCACAGGGTAATCAGTGATTTAACCTGGAACACCTGGAGAAACCATTTTATCCTGGAATATGAAATACCAAAATATGACGGCGACCTCGGCGTTCCCAATTTTTATGTTGCACTTGAAGAAAAATACATGCAAAAAAGAAATCAGATTCTGCTGGAAACATTTGAATCCCAACGTTCAAAACACTGGTTCGAAGATTCAACTTTCAGTGCATTGCCAAGAATACGCGGGATGGAATCGGCTACAAAATTTGCGGAGGCCTTTTATGCCCGGAAACTGGTGCTTTAATTCTCCCGAAAATTATTCACGTTAATGAAATTATTCCAAAACATAAAGGAAGAAAAAATTCAGCAGGCCGGAGAATTTATGTATCGACTAGCCGAACGTTTATACCCCATTTGCCGGAGTATAACGGGAAACGGGGTACGCGAAACGCTGTCAATCCTGAATGAATTTATTCCTGTAACAATTACCGAAGTTCCAACAGGAACCAAAGTGCTGGACTGGGAAATACCCGATGAGTGGAATATACGCGATGCCTGGGTAAAAAATGAGAACGGACAGAAAATTATCGATTTCAAAAAACTGAATCTTCACGCGTTAAATTACAGTGTTCCTGTTGACAAACGGATAACTTTAAACGAATTAAAAAAACATTTATATACGATTCCTGAATATCCCGACTGGATTCCTTACCGAACATCTTATTATAACCGGCAGTGGGGATTTTGTATGGCGCACAACCGGTTCGAAAACTTGCCCGACGGAGATTACCAGGTTAAAATCGATGCCGATTTAAAACCGGGTTCGTTAACCTATGGCGAAGTTTTTATTCCCGGAAAAACACAGGAAGAAGTGCTGTTTAGTTGTCATGTATGCCATCCTTCGCTTTGCAACGACAACCTGTCGGGAATTGTGCTGGCTACAAAACTGGCCAGCATATTAAAGAAAAAAGAATTAACGTATTCCTACCGTTTTCTGTTTATCCCCGGAACAATCGGCTCAATTACCTGGCTGAGCAGAAACGAAAGTAACCTGCGCAACATTAAATACGGACTGGTACTTACTTTACTTGGCGATTCAACACCATTTCAGTATAAAAAATCGCGGCAGGAAAATGCTGAAATCGATCATATCATGGAATATGTACTGAGCAAAAAAGAAGGCACAAAAATGCTTGATTTTTCTCCTTACGGTTACGATGAAAGACAGTTCTGTTCTCCAGGGTTCAATCTTCCGGTTGGCCGGCTTAGTCGTACCCCTTTTGAAGAGTTCCCTGAATACCATACATCGGCTGATAATCTTGACTTTATTAGTCCTGCCAACTTAAGTGAGTCACTGAAGTTGCTTATGGAAATTGTGACCGTAATTGAAGGAAACAAAAAATACATCAATCTGCAACCCAAAGGAGAACCTCAACTGGGGAAAAGAGGATTATACAGTCCTGTTGGCGGGAAAAGAGAACAAAAAGAATTTCAAATGGCTTTACTGTGGATTTTAAACCTGTCAGATGGTAACCATTCCCTGCTTGATATTACGCTGAAATCGGGAATTGAATTTGAAATAATATTAAAGGGCGCAAATAAATTAATAAAAAATAGTTTGTTGAAGGAAACAAAACAAACCCCTTTCAACCGTAAGTTTTAATACTATGAGTTTTACCGATTTAATAACCATTGCAATGCCTTGTTACGAAAGGAGGGAGTTTTTTTCCGAAGCATTGGAAAGTGCTTTAAACCAGACTGTAAAATGCAAGATTATCGTTGTTGACAACTGTTCCTCACATAACTATTTTAAAAAAGCTTGTGAAAAAAAAGCAGTAACCTATTTCAGGAATGAAACTAATATTGGATTATTCCCAAACATCAACAGGTGTTATGAACTCGCAGATACTGAATATGTTAAAATTTTAGATGACGATGACATTTTGTTGCCAACGTATGTAGAATCTTTCCTAAAAGCACACAAGTTGCATCCGGATATTGACGTTTATTTTACAAACTATTTGTTGCTTTCTGCCAAAGGTGAAAAACCCAATAAAGAAGTATTACCCTATGGATATTTAGCCAATGGACATAAAGTATTGGAATATGGAATCTTTCACCGGTTAGGGTTTCCATACATGACAGCTGCCATCAAAAAAGAAAAGGCAAAATTAGACCTCGACCACAAATTATGTATGGGCGGTTACGATTGGGTTTGGGTTTATTCCAAATCAACCAGGCTCTCGTTTTTTGGAGACACACAAAGGCTGCACAAATACAGGTATCACGAAAACAAAGCCTCGCGCGGAAAAGACTGGAGTGCAAATCTTTTAACGTATTCATATATATATGACTTGGTTATACCCAAAATTGTTACCGACAAAAAGCTGGTTAAGCTGGCCAATAAATTTGCATTCGAAGAGCTCATGTCATTAAAATCTTATGGAAATATTTCTGAGCTTAAACTTATAATGAATGGCGACAACAGATTCGGGAATTACCTGAAAGAAAAACTAAATGACAGCCTGAGGTTGCGCGTTATATTTTATTTGCCAAAAAAATGGATATGGATTGTAACTTTTTTACGCAGAAAAAAGAACAAGTTCTTTCATAATAATTATAGAAAACGAGCATGAAAAAAATTTCACCCGGAATTGTCATTCATCCTAATAGCTGTTGGAACACAGGAGTTTTATACAACGCCATAAAAAACAATTTTAATCGAATGAAAAATAAATGGCTCCATATATAATTAAAATCCAAAACTATTTTAAAGGACAATCGAGAGGCTCTGTAGCAAAAAGACAGGTATTGTATTCATTAATAGTTCAAGGATTTAGCATTATTATAAGTTTATTATATGTTCCTCTTTTGTTGAACTATTTAACGCAGGAAAAGTATGGTATATGGCTCACATTAACGTCAATATTGGGATGGGTTAGTTATTTTGACATTGGAATGGGCAACGGCTTGCGAAACAGGCTGACTGAAGCGCTCGCAAACAGGAATATGGTTTTAGGCAAAAAGCTGGTAAGTACAACCTATGTTTTATTAACTGCCATATTTTGTGTTGTTCTGGCAGTATTTCATATTAGCAATTTCTTTTTAAACTGGAATACTATTCTTAACACACAAAGTATCGGTAACAATGAATTGTACATCTTAACTTCCATTGTTTTTACTTTTTTTATTGTACGCTTAATAGTCCAGATTATTTCAGTAATCTATTTTGCAGACCAAAAACCTGTTGCCACTAAAATTATTAGCACGTCGGGAAATCTACTGGCATATGTGGTTGTGTTGGTGCTCACCCGCCTAACCACAAATGGAAATTTGATTTTATTGGGAACAATTTTAACGGTAATTCCGGTCATCCTTTTCATTGCAGTTTCAATTTTTGCGTTCAATAGCAGGTACAAAGATTTAAAACCCTCCATTAAACATTTTGATTACAAAGCAGGCAAAGGTGTTGTTAATTTAGGCGCAAGATTTTTCTTTTTGCAGGTAGCCTACGTAATAATCTTTACCACATCAAACATTTTTATTACACAGTTTTACGGGCCGGAGGAAGTAACCGTTTATAACATTGCTTTAAAATATTTTCATATTCCAACCATGATTTTTTCAATTTTTATGAGCCCGGTTTGGTCAGCAGTAACTGATGCTTATACCAAATCTGATTTTAAATGGTTAAAAAAAACACTGAAATACGCCAATATGCTTGCCGCTTTATTTGGCTTAGGTGTTATTATTATGGTTCTAATCAGTAACTGGGTTTATCGTATTTGGGTTGGTGATCAAATCAGTATTCCTTTTGGGTTATCTTTATCTTTTGGGATTTATACTTTTTTTGGATTGCTTGTTACACCCTACTCGTATTATATTAATGGTTTGGGGAAAGTAAAATTAAGTTCGTATTTTACCTTTTTTCAAATAGTATTATATATTTTGCTCATATTCTTATTTAAACAATTTTTTGAAAACAGTTCAGGAATAGTTCTGGCCATTCTTTTTTCAATGTTACTTGTAGGTTCAATCCAGATCATTCAAACACACAAGCTTTTAAACAGAACTGCCAAAGGAATCTGGAATAAATAAATCCATTGCTTAAAATCACGAAATGAACACCATAAAAGACTGCAAAATCATAGAGTTGCCAAAAATTCAGGACCCGCGAGGAAATCTTTCGTTTATTGAAGAAGAAAAACATTTTCCATTTAAAATTAAAAGAGCCTATTGGAT
>Ga0334898_1004376_pt1 | contig 10574 bp, 10 predicted proteins | sample GraSluR3_MG_10_FD_207228 | JGI IMG/M metagenome (GOLD analysis project Ga0334898, IMG submission 207228) | Sludge microbial communities from methane-producing bioreactor in Wageningen University, Netherlands - Granular Sludge_3_08-R3 | ecosystem: Engineered > Bioreactor > Anaerobic >... | reverse complement strand
GCCATGTTCATCTTCGCAAGCTTAACGGTCGTACTGTTCGACTCCTGACCGTATATCGAGACGTCGGTTCTTCTTCCTCCATGTGATTGTATGAATTTCTCGCTCTGAACGAACATTCCGCCTGAGCCGCAGCAGGGATCGAGGATTCTGCCCCTGTAAGGTTCGATCATTTCAACAAGGAGTTCGACGATGCACTTGGCAGTGTAGAACTGCCCGCCGTTCTTTCCTTCGGCATCGGCGAATTTTCCGAGGAAGTATTCATATACCCGCCCGAGAACGTCTTTGCTCTGGCTCTCTTTATCTCCCAGACCTATTGTGCTTATTAGATCTATTAGTTCGCCGAGCCGCCTCTTGTCGAGCGATTCTCTGGAGTAATCCTTTGTCAGAACTCCGGCCAGCGTGTCGTTCTCCTTTTCGAGGGCCTCCATCGCTTCGTCGATGATTCTTCCTATCTCAGGCTTCTTGGCCGAGGTCTTTATGTTTGACCATCTAGCCTTCGCAGGGACCCAGAAAATGTTGTCGGCAAGGTACTCGTCGGGGTCTTCGGGGTCGGTGAAGTCTGTTTCTTCTCTCGCCTTGAGGTCTGCGTACTTCTCTTCAAAGGCATCGGAGATGTATTTGAGGAATATAAGGCCGAGCACCACATGCTTGTATTCGGCAGCGTCCATGTTGCCTCTAAGCTTGTCGGCCGCCTGCCAGAGTTTTTCTTCAAAACCGAGATTTGCTCCATTCTCTTTCTTCTTTGCCATGTCTTCATCTCTCCCCGGGCTGTAGGTAATATCTGTGGTCGTCTGAGCCTTTTCAGCGCTTATAAAGTATGTCTATTCAGCTGCTTCTTGCGACGTGTGTAATGGACGTAACTGCCAGAAGTAGAGCTCAGAGTTGCAGAGCTGACCAGATAGCGTCTGTTCACAATTATAATCAATGTTACACTGAAATCAAAATGCAACTTTACAGTCTGATAGGGACAGTTAGTGACTTCTGCCATAAAGAAAGGCATTACGCATTCTTCATGGCATTCTAGCGCGTCTTCCGTTCCAAGTAGCTTTCGCTGAAGGGAACACGCTAATTTCTGCTCCAGAAGTAATAAGCTCGCTCACAAAACACTCGTGAGTTGGTAGCCTAGATGCAGAAACAAACCTTCTAGGTTCTATGGCATACTTGATAAAGGTCAGAAAGATGAAAACACTCTGGGGAAGCTGCAACAGAAAGGAAGGAATCATAACGCTGAACTACTGCTTCCACAAAGCCAAGCAGCCCTGTATAGAATTCGTCATACTCCATAACTTGTGCACTTAATCTACGCGGGGCACAATAGAGAATTCTACGACTTCTTGAGTACACACATGCCTGGCTGGAAAGAGCGAAAGACAATCCTTTACTATGAGGTTATTTTGGGAGTATGAGAGGAACTAGAAAGGGAGCGAGCAATCTTCATCATAATGCCGCAGAATCGAAGGGCTTGCCTCAGAATGGGAGAGACTAACCGCTCTGCTTACAGTGCTTTATGACCGCTTCGATAATCAAGAGTGACTCTCTCAAGTTTTTTTCAGGCGCATCAGTATGCATCAACGGACAACTCTTCTTTGTATCATTTGGGAATAACGCAAGACATGGTTTGTCTTTTAACTCAATGGTCAACAAACCATTGTCTTTAGTAGTAAGACTTTCATCATACGAAAGCCTTGACCAATATTCTTTGGGATCATCTCTAAAGAACGAATCGTCTATGATTACTCTGGGACAATCATGACTGCAGACAAAGAGCAGCTCCTTGAAGAGGTTTCTAATTACTGGTCTAAGTAATTCCGTTTTGAACCCCTCCGGGACAGTTTCCCCGTTATCATTCCAAGAGCTCAGTATTATCTCTAACGTTCTGTCTTCGCCCAATTTGTCAAGAGAGCAGAGGATCAAGTATCCCAAACATCCTGTCAGAGGCTCTTCTTTTGCCCCAAAGTCATGTGCTCTATTCACTAGATAAAGCAAGTTTCTGTAACTACATATCAAAGAGAGTTCTAGAGTTTCATCTTCAGTGAATAGTGGCCATGGATGGCTGTTAATGTTACCGTTAGCCAGTTCTGACGATATAAGGGCTGTCAAACACATCGGGTTATTGAGATCAAGTTCAAATCTGCTCTCCCACAGTAGGTCAAGCGTTGGAACATCGGCATAGTAGGAGTATTCCCAGAACCTTTCTGTAACGCTCTTTGATACCCCTTGTGGCGTCAGAGCATGACTAAACAGCCTCAGGACTACTCCCGGTTTCTCTGAACACAGTCTTTCAAGATCTTCTCTCTCCCAAAGTTTTATCTTTGGCCACCTGTGATTATTCTGCCAAGCTGTAACCCAATCCCTCGCTGGGTTGGTGAAATGAGAGTTCGTTGCAAGCAAGAGGACCTCCACTTGGTCGTAGGCATAAACATTCAGAATCGCTCGCTCAACGGTGCTCTTATCAATGCTTCTGTCTTGTCTACCCTTTGCCTCAACCCACCACTTCTGCTTTCTTACAGTTCCGTCCGGATCAGGTATATGAAAATCAAGCTCAAGATCCCGCCCGGAGTCTGCTGCTCCACTCCCAATACCCCCAACTCTCCATACAATGTTCTTGGCACCCATAGAATCAAAGATCCAATACAGCAGTTCTTCAAGTTCGTGGCCTACCAAGTTATCCCAAGGTATTTGGGATGGCAATATTAGTTGTTCACTCATAATGAACCTCCTACTCATCCGTAAGCAAAATTTGTACAGGAAACAGTCTATTCATATGTCGTCGACCAAGTAACGCAGAAATTCCGTCCCAATACCAGGAATACTTGCTAGTCATGTCGTGAATCACATTGATTACTTTCTCTATCCTCACTCCAGTAGAACGGTAGACTCACAGGCAAGGAAATCTGTTTGCTGCTTCCTTGTCTCTTTTGTCGTTCATTGCTTTCTATAGACATGCTGAGATAAATTATCGCTGCTCTTGATAGTTTCAGCGCCTTCAAAGAGATGTGCCTAAGCTGATCCAGCGAGATGTGAAAAGCCCAACTGTCATGAAATAAATCTTCACGGCTACTATAATATCCAGGATCATTTTCGAAGAAGTGCACGTGGACCTTCAAGTACCTGTGTTCTGAGCAATTCCTTATCTCACAGACGTCGGCAGCTAACGGGTCAGTTGGATTAAGTCCTTTCACTTCGAGGTCCTTGCTAACCCATCGTAACGAGTGCAAAAATGGGTTTTTCCAAGCCATTATTGAATTCTCGTTACCATCTTTCTTTTTTCCCTCAATACGTTCCCAGATTTTGCTGAAATTCACTCTTTTGTCTGGTATCTCAAGGTCAAAGTACTTGTTTACGAAGAATGCGATTTTGTCTAGGATCGAAAAAGACGACCTAATGGAAAGTAAGATTTCCTGAAGATTAAGACCATAAACTGGATTATCAAGCGTATTCAGTAAGAAAGTCCCTCTGTCTGAAAAGTGTCTTTCATCTCTGTTAATTCCGCTATACCATAACCATCTAGCACTCACAAACTCTTGTTTGATTGCATTGAAAAATGCCATCTCCTCCGGCCCTCGCTCAATTGGAGAAACAACGGATGGGCAACCAAGAACATCTCTCGCCGCCACAGAGTACTCGCCAAGATCGTTAAGAGGGTTCAGGAACAAAACGTTTCGAAGGCACCATCTCCTATATTCGGTTTCCTCTTGACTATTGCCCATTTCGAATTCCTCGAAAAGAATTCTATCTCTTTCATCAACATTCCCAAAAATTACTCGGCTTCTTTCAATGATGCTTTTGAAATGTGCTTCTCCCATGGGATGCTCCAAATCATCATTCACAGCCTCTTTTAGTAGCTTCTGAGCGAAACTTGCTATGACTTTGGCTTGCCCAGCATCATACAGTGCATACGCATATCTACATAAGCCATCCCCTAGATTACCCAGCGCCATCCCGAAGTCTGGATCGATCTTTAAAGCTCTATTCCAATACTCAATTCCCTCAAGCGTGCGTCCGACATTACTTAGAGTATTTGCAAGGTTCGTGAGGATCCTTTTCTTAACTTCGAGGTCCGTGCTTTTCGAGACTTCAAAAAGGAGAAGAGATTCTCTGAGTAAGAATAGCTGCTTTTTAGTACAGAACTCGCGAAAATTGTCAGTAGCGCCTTCGGAAAAAAGATGAAGAAGATATGACCAGTAATTTGAAGCAAAGTAATCTAAATATACTCTTTCAAGGTCGCTTGGTTTTCGAGACAGTATCTCCTGGTACATAAGAAAAGCTTTTATAATAAGTTCGACCGATTTCTCATCGAACGATAAGTCAAGAGTATATCCGAACATTTCCAGCAGAGACCCAGTCTTTGTACTTTTAAAGTCGCTAAGAGAAAGAATCTCTTCCGGAGACAGATTAAGCATCTCTCAATCTGGCCTCCGAAAGCATCCAAAGAGAATAAAACCCCATCTTTCGGGAATCAAGTACACCCATCATCACCTTCTCAGTGCAGATTTCAATAAAGATCTTGTCCGTGACAAACCAAAATCCTCATAGAAAACATTTAGTTCTACGACCAAGCAAAGGAACCTACAACATCAATGAAATCGACTGTTGAGTCAGAAGTCCAATCAATTATATCTTCTATTACGCGTGAAACAAAAAAGTGGCGTTGTGGGTTCCTGTTTCATCTGACCTTGTCTACTGTACATCGAATCCAATTATTGCCTTGATTTAGAAGGCACTTAATTGGTGTGTTTCTCCGGCAACTCTGTTTTTTTGGCAATAGTCCATTTAGTGACCTACTGCAACTAAACACCAGAAGAAATCAAGATTTCACCAAAGGGAGATTTGAGCGATTTGTTTCGTGTTAACTTACTTGTTGTTTCCGAGCAAAGTATATGAAACCCCCGTCAACCCCTCAAACGTGACTATCCCTGCTTAATTAGCACCTTCATCGCCGTCTTCCAAAGTCCCTTGTTCAGGAACATGACGACAAGGTCAATCAAGACGTCCAGGATGAAGTCGAAGAATTCTGGGTCGATCTTCCATTCTTCATCTGGAAGCGCGTCCTTTATCATCTGTTTCACTTTCTCTTTCTTCTCAGCCCCGTTGCCGGGAGACTCGACGTAGCTAGCGAAAATTGTGATTAGGGATATTAACTCTCTTATCCAGTTCATATGGATTACCTCCTTAGTTTTAGTTCTGGCGCTTCGCGCCTAAGTTCCTCGTTCCGACACTTCGTGTCCAGGTTCTTGGTTAAAGCGAAGATCATAGTCTGCGCTTCGCGCCTAAGTTCCTCGTTCCGACGCTGCGCGTCCAGGTTCTTGGTTAAAGCGAAGATCATAGTCTGCGCTTCGCGCCTAAGTTCCTCGTTCCGACGCTACGCGTCCAGGTTCTTGGTTAAGAGCAAGGATCATACTCTGCGCTTCGCGCCTAGGTTCCTCGTTCCGACGCTACGCGTCCATGTTCCTGGTTAAGAGCAAGGATCATACTGTGCGCTTCGCGCCTAAGTTCCTCGTTCCGGCACTACGCGTCCATGTTCTTGGTCAGAGCGGAGTTGATCAAAGACGCCGATTCTTTTAGAATTCTCTCGGAGGTGAATGATGTGTCTACAAGTTACAAAGATTTGCATGTATGGCAGCTCAGCATGGATTACGTTATGGAAATCTACAGATTAACCAGAGACTTTCCTGAGTATGAGAAATACGGTCTCGGTTCTCAGCTCCAAAGATCTGCTGTATCCATTCCTTCCAATATCGCCGAAGGTTCTGGAAGGCAGCATAGAAAGGAGTTCATTCAATTCCTATACCTCGCGAGAGGTTCTCTTCTTGAATCGCTTACGCAACTTGCCATAGCAAATAGGCTCGACTACATTAACGACAGCTGTCTTGAATCAATCGAAGCCGTCGGCACAAAGATCAACATGATGATCAACAAACTGATCAGTTCTTTGAAGAAACCCGGGCTGTAAGCCCGGGCATCCAAGAACGAAGAACAGATCCTCGCTCTGGAACGAACAACTAATGTGGTCAGATCAAATTAAACAACTCATTCTTCTGGGTGTCGATCACTGCCGCGTAGTCTACCGCATAGCTTGAAGGGATTGCCTTCAGAGTTATGAGGTTTCCCATCACAGTCTCGACTTCAGACTGAGTGAGACTCTCCTTGGGCTCCTTTATGTAGAAGCCCTTGGACTTCTTCGCGGTTGAATCGTACCACCTAACGCTCAGGTTTCTCATTTGAGTTCCTCCTTTCGAATAACGGTTCTCCGTTGACCGTCATCCGTCCTCCGAAAGAGCTATAAAGTGCAGTGGCATTGCATTTTCGATCCTAATCGGCGAACGGACTACGGCCTACGGTTACATTGTTTCACCGGTCAGAGGTAAGAAGCTATTGAATTTCTAACCTCCAGCCTCTACCCTCTTACATCAGTCTCTTAATCGATCGGTCCGAGGGTCTGGGTTTCAACTAGCTTGATATCGGCGATGATGTAATCGGTGAGGCTCGCGATGTTATAGGCTGCATCATAAGCCTCCTGCGCAGTCATTGCCGAATCGACTTTGAGAGTCTGTCTCGAGAGGACTGGTTTGTCGTCCTCGATGACACCTGTATCCCAGGTGATCGAGAGTTACTTCTCAGTACCTACTACCATTACAGTTGTGCCAAGTCCCATGAAAATTCCTCCTTGTTCTAGAGGCCGGGGTCAGAGGTAAGGGGGTTAGGGGTTTGAAAGATCTTACCCACCCGCTACCACGTTTCCGCAACCTCCGTTTTTTTTATTCGTGGCCACGTGAGATGAATATATATCACCGGGTCAAAAATCTCCAAGCTCAGGTGAAAAACACCTGAGTTTGGCTCTGGAATTACGGGAATGTATAATCGGAATGTGGAAGCAAAGGCTGGTTTCTCGCGAGTGACGGCCGTTAATTCTAAGAGCGGTTCGACACGAAAAAACGAAATAAAGTCGATGAAAGAACAAGAAATAGAATCAAAGAAATCGAACAAAGAAAATAATCCGATCTAATCAGCAATAATCATGAATAATAAGCTGTATTTGAAAATCGCTCCGGTCTATCAATACTGAAAAGCTCATGAATAGTTATTGACAGCGTTTGTGAGAATGAGATAGAATATATACAACCTGTTTTGATTGACTTACGGAGCTTATGGAGGTTCTTCAAAATATGGATAGTTTTGAAAAAACTGCTTTTATCTTTTGTTCTCTTTGTTTAAGGGTTTCTTTCTTGAAGAACTCAACTTCAGGTTTGTCCCCGTAGAATGACATTGGAATTCCTGACTGCACAGGAAACAAATCCGTGCGAGCTTCAAGCATACTACTGCGGTTCAAAGCTAAAGACAGTCCGGTAATATCAGCATGAATATGAAGAGATGATTTGAAGTATATCGAAGGCTTCGAAGCCGTTGCATTCAGAAAATAGAGTTCTGAATGAACTGCTTCCATGCAGAGAGGAGGTGATTTATGGGCAACTTGCGCGATGAGAGGATCATGAAGCAGCTTAGCCAGAGGGAGCTAGGAGAGGTGATCGGGAAGGACCAGAAGTATATCTCCGAGGTCGAATTTGGAAGGATAATTCCCTGTTTCCAGAAAGCGGATACGCTTGCCCGTTTTCTCGAGGTTCCGGTGGAGAGGATCTTTCCCTGTTTCACGAGAACTTCCCGCTTTCCCGGCTACAAGGATATCATGTATCTCTACAGTCTCGGGTATGACATAGGGGTATATGAGAACGTTCTGAGAGAACTAACAACGAAGGAGGCACAGTATGACTTATGAGAACAGTGTTATTAAAAGGCAACCGAATAGGAAGACACACAAGGGAACCGGGAGGTGATTCGCCATGAATCCGGTAATAAAAAACGAGAACGGACCTCTGGCAGGAGATCCGCTCCCAACAAAAAGGAATTTCAAAACCCTAACTAATACTATCACTTTCAGACGGGAAAGGTCTAATTCTGTTTACCCTTTTTGCAACAGTGATATTACTTCGTCAATTCACGCAGAAGAAGCGTCAGGAATAGGACAGAATTTCTCTTGTCCATACATTTCCAGGCAATTAGCTCCTGAGAAATCGGAGAACGGAGAACGGCTGACGGAGAACCGTCACCCGTTCCCCTTATCCTACTCCCGAATCAAAGCCTTCATCGAATGTCCTCACAGGTTCTATCTACGTTATTTTGAAGGGCTTCCCGAAGCTCAGGGAGAGGGAAGAAAACATAACGCTCTCATCTTGAGGGCAGTGTTCAACTCATATCTCGGTAATTCTCCTACTCCATTGCTCTTTGGAGAAAACCTAAAGAGGGATATGGAGCAGATAGAGTTCGGAGTTCAATTTCTCAAGAGCAAAGATGTTCTTGCTCTCAATATCCCCTTCGCTCTGGACAGGTTCTCCAATCCCGTGCCCTTCAACGAACCGGAAGTCGTGTTTAGGGGAGTGGCGCAGGCGCTCTATGAGGAAGAGCGGAAAGACGTCCCTCGTCCTTCGTCCCAGAGCGTGGACCCGTCCTTCGCGAAAAACCATGAAGCGGACTTCTTCGTTTCTCATTCCGAAAACGAAGCTAACAAGAGCCTTGAATCAGCTTTTCTAGGTCTTTCGGAGGACGGAGGACCTGAGACGGTCAACCCGGCTCTTACCCTCTGTCACTTCAAGGCAGGGTTCGGCGATCCCGACTGGGAGAGGCTCTTTATCTACGCCTGGGCTCTCTCGAGACAGGGGTACGAGATAGGAAGAATAGAATGGGTCTCTCTTTCTGCGGGGGCTTCCTTCTCGAAAGAGATAACGAAAGAGAACCTCGAAGAGGCGGGAATCAATCTCTACGCCTGGATAAACCAGATCCTTCAGAGCGACTTTTCGCCCGAAGCAGGAGATCACTGCTCCTACTGCCTGTATCATTCACTCTGCCCTCTCATGGAGAAGCTTGGAGAGGATCTCACGATAAGTGACAGTGACTCTCTAAGGAAGACTCTTCAGAAGACAGTCGCCTTTCAGGAAGGGGCGAAGAAGATGAAGAAGCTCGCGGATGAATACATAGACAGAGAAGGGATAGGAAAGGTTGAGCTAAGTGGCTATGAATACGCTAGCGATGAAGCTCCCACACAGATAAGGCTTTTGGATAGAGAGGCTGCTCTGGATACTGTCGTAGGGCTCCCCGATCCATTCAAATTCATCACGTTCAGGAACCTTTCGGAGCTGGTCGACTATCTTCCCGAAGAAGCGTACGAGAAGAAAGAGAAGCTGAAACCGGTGAGGAGGTTTCGAAGAGCCGCTGAAGGCTGCACGCTGGGTAGAGCAAGGACCCGCTGGGAAGATCAGAGAGCCGCTGAGCGCTGAACGCTGGGGGTACGGGGTAGCGGGTTCGTAAGATCTTGACCAACCCCAAGAGAGTTAACGGTTCACCGAGAGGACATAAGAGCGGTTAGGCCATTGACCAGGCTCTTTCGGAGAACGGCGAACCGTTGACGGACAACTATTTCTATGGAGGTTTTACCGTGAATTACATAGAACTGATTAACAACTTTTGGATACAGCACAGGCGGTTTCATTTCAATGAAAAGGAGATTTCCATGTTCTTCTTTCTGCTCGACAGGGCGAATGAGTTATTCTGGCCCGAGAGTTTTTCCATGCCGTGCAGTGTATTCAGGAAAGAGTTCGGCTGGACGAGAAATCAGGTGAGATGGGCGAGGAGTAAACTGATCGAAACCGGCATTATTAGCTATTCTTCAGGCGATAGAGGCAGGAATGGAAAGTACTCTTTCACCGTGGCATTTCTACGCGCATCTTCAACGCAATGTGTGAGCAATCCATGCGCACTTTCCGCGCACAGCGATGAGTTAATAGAAACCTCGCCAGAACTGGAAGAGCGGTCCTCTGAAATGTGCGATTGTGAAGATTCGACGCGCAAGTCATGCGCAGACCATGCGCAACTTTCGCGCGAACCACGCACACGCACATTATATATAAACAAAACAAAACAAGACAAAACAAAACTAAAAAACATTCTTTCTCCTTACGGAGAAACGAAAGCTTCGCTTTCGCAATCAACGGAAAAAGGGGTTAAGAATGGAGAGAAAGAAGAAATTTCTGAAGTCGAGAAGAAAGTCTCTCTTGTGCAAACAGGATTGGAGAATGATTCGCAAGAGCTCATTTCCGGAGACACTCCTCCCGGCGAAATGGCCGTTTCCGAAATCAAATCGAACGGGAATGAACAATTGCGTCAAGGCGAAGGCGGACCTCCGGAAGAAGTGCAGGCGGAAGGTTGTCTGATTGCTCCGCTGTTCGAGAAGAATGATCCGGACAGGGAAGATGCAGAGCAAGAGGATCTCTCCTATCTCGACTCCTGTTCGAGGTACGAGAGAGACGTTATGGAAACATGGGAGGCGATAATAGGGCCCTTCGAGAGGGAATGGATCCCATTGCTGAGAGAAGCCCTCAATAAATGCTATCCCTCTCAGATAAAGACTGCGATCATCGCTATAGACAGATCGAAACACGAAGTCCTCGAAGAGATAGGCTTCGAATATCTTATGCAGCCTCTTCTAAGGGGCGCATTCGGAAGGAGAGCGAATAGAAATGGAA
>Ga0334898_1004375_pt1 | contig 10577 bp, 10 predicted proteins | sample GraSluR3_MG_10_FD_207228 | JGI IMG/M metagenome (GOLD analysis project Ga0334898, IMG submission 207228) | Sludge microbial communities from methane-producing bioreactor in Wageningen University, Netherlands - Granular Sludge_3_08-R3 | ecosystem: Engineered > Bioreactor > Anaerobic >... | reverse complement strand
CCCACCCTGCCTACTCAATTACCAATTTCATCACGTTGTCCGCACTCATATCCTTTCCCACCAATTCTCCCTTGATCATGCCTTTGTGCATCACCAAAAGACGATCACTCATATGCAACACCTCGGGAAGCTCGGAAGAGATCATGATGATCGACTTGCCCTGCTCGGTGAGGCTGTTCATGAGACAGTAGATCTCATATTTTGCTCCGATATCGATACCCCTCGTAGGTTCATCCAGAATGAGGATGTCCACATCGGAAAAGAGCCACTTGGCGAGTACAACCTTCTGTTGGTTTCCACCCGAAAGATTGTAGAGGGCCTGGTTGATCGAAGGTGTCTTGATGTTCAACGCATCCACGAAATGGTCGGCGACTTGCGCTTCCGCCTTGTTGCGCAACACAATACCCTTCTTCACCTCTTCCAATTTGGTGATCGTGATATTCTTCGTCACGCTCATGTCCAGTACGAGACCCGTTTCCTTACGGTCCTCGGTGAGCATCCCGATCGAATTCTCCTTTCCTTGTGAAGTCGAATGGATCGCCACCTTCTTGCCTTTGATCGTGATCTCGCCGCTATCGGCTGGATCGGCTCCGAAAAGCGCTTCGGCCAGCTCGGTCCGTCCCGCTCCCACGAGTCCCGCGATTCCCAGGATTTCCCCTTTCCTCAATTCGAACGAGATATCGTGGAGCTTGTTCCCCCTACCGAGGGATTGTACCGACAACACGACACCATCGGGTTCCACCGTCCTCTTGGGATACTCCATTTCAAGGGAACGACCCACCATGAGTTCGATCACCTGGTCTCGGGTGATCTCATCCACGGGACTTTCACCCACGATCTTCCCATCGCGCATGATCGAGACCTTGTCACATATCTGGAAAATCTCCTCTAGTTTGTGCGATATGTAGATCGTGGTGATGCCGCTTTCCCGCAACTTTCCGATGATGGGGAAGAACAACTCGATCTCCCGACTGGTGAGGGAGGACGTCGGTTCATCCATCACGATGATCTTGGCATCGAACGAGAGCGCCTTGGCTATCTCGACCAGCTGTTTCTCAGCTGTGGAAAGCTTTCCTACGATACGGGTCACATCGAAATGAAGACCCAATCTATCGAGCAGATTGGTTGCCTTCGTATGGATATCCTTCCAATCTATGAGGTTTCCACCCTGGAATCTCCCTAGAAAGATGTTCTCCGCTATGGAAAGTGAATTGATCAGATTGAATTCCTGGAAAATCGTGCTGATCCCCTTTTCCTGAGCATCGCGCACGCCGTGCAATTCCAAAGGAGCTCCTTCGAGGTACAATTGCCCATGGTCGGCCTTGTAAACTCCATTGAGCACTTTCATCAACGTCGACTTCCCGGCTCCGTTTTCACCGATCAGGCCATGGACGGCACCCTTCTCGACAGCCAACGACACATCATCCAGGGCAACTACGCCAGGAAAGGTCTTCGTGATGTGTTTCATGTCCAGCACGTGTGTACCCATACCGACTCTCCAAAGATAAAGTCCTGATTATTACAACGTTGTCAATCAGAAAGAAAAGTTCATATATACAACGTTGTAACTATTCACATCATACACCCGTCCATCCATTTGTCAAGATGGGATTTTCAGAAAATTTTTCCACCGGCTTGTCACATAAATAGAAAAAGCCGTTATAGTTATAGCCTGCCACCTTGCGAACCATTCTTGAATTTCTCCCGTTCGCAAGAGTGTTTGACAACGTTATAAACTGCATATACAATGCAACGGAGACTAATCATGGGACATGGATATGAAACACCGGAATGTTACGATTAAATTCATTGCGGAGAAGGCTGGGGTCTCCTTCTCGACCGTGGCCAAGGCCTTGCATGACGATCCGGTGATCAACATCCAGACCAGGGAAAAGATCCAGGCTCTCGCCAAACAGTACAACTATCGCCCCAACATACTTGCCAAAGGATTGCGAAGCCGCAGAACCCATACCATCGGTGTGATACTCAACGACCTGCAAAGCCCATTCTATTCCGAGATCTACAAAGCTATCGGCGATGTGCTGAACAGGAAAGGGTACACGATGTTCCTCGCCGACTCCAATTATGATGTGAATCTGGAGAAGAAGAACATCCACACCATGATCAGCCAAGGGGTTGAGGGGATCATCATCTCTTCGGTGAACGAGGATTCGGAGAATATCGAATTGTTGCTCGAGGAAGCGGTGAAGACAGTGTTCATAGACAACCGTCCCACCCGCAACGACATCTGTTGCGTCTATGTGGATCATGAGCATGCGGCAACCCTCGCAGTCGAACATGTGATCAAATCTGGTCACAGGAACATTCTCCTGCTCAATGGTCCCGAGCATCTGCCCTCATCACAGCACTTCCTCATCGGGTACAAGGAATCCCTGTCGCGCCATGGCATCGCATTCGATCCCAAACTTGTCAAGAACACCATGTTGGGCATATTCGATACCGCAGACCAGATGGGAAGCATCCTTGCCGGGGAAGATGTGGTGAAACCGAACGATTTCACTGCGGTGGTAACCCTTAGCGATGTGGTGGCGATGGGCCTGTACGAAGCTGCCCGCAGATATGGGTTTTCCATTCCAGAAACGTACAGTGTGGTGGGATACGACAACATCTTCGCAACCAAGTATCTCGATCCACCGTTGACCACGGTCCATCAGCCGAAGGAACAGACGGGATTGATGGCGGTGAACATGCTGTTGGACTGCATCGAAAAAGCGGACTCCGAATCGGTTCAGGTGATCCTGAGTCCCGAATTGCGGATCCGCAATTCGGTAAAAGTGTTGAATTGATCGCCTGGATGTTGCTATCCGGGGGTATCCAGTCTCATTTCGCCCTATACTTCGCAGTCGAATCCCTTACCACGAGCCGTGGTTCCAAGACATGGGCTATGGGAGTATTCGCACCATGTTCGATGGTATGTATGAGGTTCTCCACTGCAATGGCCGTCATGAGACGATAATCGATATCGACCGAGGTGAGCGACATTCTCCCGAGAGCCGAGAATTCCAAATTGTCGATGCCGATGAGGGCCAAATCCTTGCCGATCTCCACACCGTACTTCTCGGCTTCGTCGGCGACTCCGTAGGCCACATAATCATTCGCACACACTATTCCGTCATAACGACCAGTGCACTCATCCATCACTCTTGCAAAGGTTTCGGCCCCTTCTCGGATGGTCAGTCCCGAATAGTAGATATCACCATCATCGAAGGCGATACCATGGGAAGCCAGGCTTTCACGCAATCCCTGCAACTGGGAGGTGAATGCGCTGAATGAAGACATTTCCCGCGATGCATTGAAGAACGCTACCCGCCTACACCCTATTTCGGCCAGATGGTCACCGGTGATCCTGCCGATGGCCACCTCGTTGTTCACCACGTACGGCCCTTGATAGCTTGAGGGAATTGTGTCGATCACCACATACGGGGTATTCATGCTCCGTATGAGCTCGAGTGAGACTTCCTCCTTTTCGCAAAGGCTCAACATCAACCCTTCCACACGCTTCGCGATCATGGCCTTGGTGACGTCGATGGCCTTGTCGGGAGACCATCCCGTTTCTGCATACAACACCTGGAATCCATGACGGTTCGCGATATTCGCAGCTTCCCTGCTCATGATGTTGTAGAACGCATCGTTGATATCGTTCACTATGAAGCCAATGGTTTTGGTCCGCCCTCCCCTCAGATTCTGGGCGACATTGTTCCTCACATAATGCAATTCCTGGGCGATCTTGAGGACATGCTCCCGGGTCTTCAAACTGATTCTCGAGTCGGGTTGGAAGGAAAGGGAGACAGTCGTTTCCGATACCCCGGCCTTCTTCGCAACATCACGGATGGTAACTACATGTTTCATGGCTGTTCGGATAGTAACAGATGAATGTTTGGAATGCAATCACTGCCAATTTCAGTTGAAAATTTTATGTACCAGTTTCAAATACATTTCTTTTTCTTTTCTTAGTATGCTTTTATATTTTTATAACATTTTCTTGACATCCTATACGACCAGTTTTACAATACAGCTAGTTTGACGTTAAACTTAAAAACAGAAGAACCAATCGGTCGATTTTCGACCGTACTTTTCATAGGGAGGTAGCAAATGAAAAGGTTAGGAATCGCTTTTCTCTGTCTGATCTTCGTAACGGCTGCAGTGTTCGCCCAAGGACAGACAGCCGCTCCGGGAGAGGACAAGATCGTTCTAGGGTATGCAGCCCTGGATGATTCGCAAGAACACTTGATACCAGTCAGGGAAAACATCAAGAAAGTCGCGGCTGAAGAAGGTGTCGAGGTAATTTGTGTAGACAATGCCGGAGATGGTCAGCGGGCGATCAACAACGTCGACAACCTATTGCTGCAAGGCATCGACTGTCTCATCGAATTCAACTTGGACTCTGCGGTCAATCCCGTCATCAAGGAAAAATGTGATGCAGCGGGTGTACCGATCATTGCGATCGACATCCCTGTTCCAGGAGCCCCATGTTTCGGAGCGAACAATGTCGAATCCGGTCTGATCGTAGGTAGAGCACTGGGTAATCTGGCGAAAGAAAATTGGAATGGCAAAGTTGATCTGATATTGCTGCTCTCCACTCCGGCTGGAGGAGAAATCATTTCGATAAGAATGGGTGGAATAGTAGAAGGAATCACCGAGATCGTGCCTGCGGCAAAGAACGCAAAGGTTATCACTGTCGACTACAAGGATGATCCGATTTTGGCGCAGCAGTTGACTGCTGATGTGCTGACATCCAATCCGGACAAACACAACATTCTCATCGGTTCGATCAACGATATTGGAGCACAAGGGGCCTTCGCCGCGATTCAGGCTGCGAGAAGAGGCTCGGATTGTTTTGTCGTGAACCATGGAATGTCGGTACAGACAAGAGAAAACCTGTACGAAACCATCCGAACAGGCAAGGACAATGCGTGGCGCGGAGGCGTCGGTTACTTCCTGGAACGTTACGGAGAATATGTGGTTCCCGCAGCCATCAAATTGGCCAAGGGAGAAGAAGTCCCCGACAATATCTACATGGACCACGTGTTTATCGACAAGAACAATATCGAGGAATTCTACCCAGAAGCTGAATGGGGACAAAAGTAGACATCTTTCCAAAACTTCCATGTCATGGTCAAAAGGCCATGGCATGGGATGTCTTTTATGTTTGCTATCAGGAGTTGAACTATGTCGGTCATGACAGTGTGTGGAAAAGTTGATGCGGATGCTCTGGGTATCGTCACCCCACATGAACACATCTACATCGATATGCAGGTATTCTTCGCATCTTCGGAAGAAATTGGCATGAAACAGCTTGGTGAAAGCCGGGTAACCATGGAGACCCTTGGATATCTGAAGAGAAATCCTTTTCTGGTGCGGGACAATGTGGTGATGGAGGACCCCGGGACACAAACCAGGGAACTCATGTATTTCAAATATGCCGGTGGGAAAACGGTGGTGGATGCAACGACCATAGGATTGGGTCGGGATGTGCAGCTACTCAGGAGAATGGCTGTGGATACCGATCTGAATGTGATTGCCGGTGCCGGCTATTATGTGGAACCTGCACAATCGGAAGAAGTATTGTCATTTACCATTGAAGAACTCAAGAACAGGATTGTCGATGAACTCACAGTCGGTATCGGACATACCGACATTCGCGCCGGAGTGATCGGTGAGGTCGGCATTAGTCATCACATGCTTCCATTCGAAGAAAAGAACCTTCGTGCTTCATGTAGAGCTCAGAAGGAGACCGGCGCTCCCCTACTCGTTCATATCAACCCATGGTCGACCGAAGGAATTGCCGCCATGAAGGTGATTCGTGAAGAGAAGGTTGATTTGAAGCGAGTGATGATCTGTCATATAGATGTGGAAAATCGTGACCAATACATCTCCGAATTGTTGGAGACCGGCGTATTTGTCGAATTCGATAACTTCGGTAAAGAGATGTATATGGACCATTGGGACATCAAAGAGGGATCGGGTCGCTTCGTGACCGATATCGATAGGGTCTGTCTGGTTAAAAATCTCTTGGACAGGGGATATGGAAGACAGATCATGCTTTCGTGTGATGTGTGTCTCAAATCCTTGTTGCACCAATATGGTGGTTGGGGTTACGACCATATCCTCACGCACATCATCCCCATGCTCAAGGAAGAAGGAGTGCAACAGGATCAGATAGATACCATGCTGAAGGATAACCCGAAGGTCTGGTTGGACTACGATTGTTGAAGAGGAGCGGACATGTCAGGCAAAACAACTTGGTACATCGTCGATGGGTACCGTCCTGAACCGAACAATACTGGTGGTAATGGGTATGTGGGACATGAGTCCATCATGATCCTGAACGTCAATGAGGTGGATGCCCATGTGTTGATCGATATCTACTTTGAAGACAAAGACCCGGTGGAACATATCCCACTCACGGTGCCTGCGAAACGGGTGAAGGCTTTCAGATCATCCGATACAGATTTGCTGGGAGTAGAGTTGCAGGTGGATGAACAGTATTCCATGCGTATCCGTAGCGACGTCGGGATTGTCGTACAATACGGTAGATTGGATGTGGCCCAACCCAACATGGCTTTCCTTGCAACGCTGGGATATCCCGAATGAAGCTTAGAAATGATGTGGGGGTAATTCATGCCTGAACCGATTTTACGTATGACAGGTATCTCAAAAAGCTTTCCAGGTGTGAAGGCGCTCGATCAAGTGGACCTTGAACTCTATGCTGGTGAAGTACTTGCATTGGTGGGAGAGAACGGTGCAGGGAAATCTACCCTGTTGAAGATACTCTCAGGAGCATATATCAGGGATGAAGGTTCGATCGAGTTGCAGGGAGAGATGCTCGGTGAATACAGTCCCAGGGACTCGCTTGAAAAAGGTGTCGCGATAATTTATCAGGAAATAGACAATTTCCAGACACTTACTGTCGCTGAAAACATCTTGGTGAACCGACTTCCAAAGACAGGAAAATTTGGACGTGTTGATTGGAAGAGCAGCATGCGCGAAGCCAAGAGTGCGTTGGAAAAGATCAGCAAGGAGATTTCACCGAATGCCCTGATGAGTTCCCTTTCCACCGCACAACAACAGCTGGTGGAAATCGCCAAGGCGATGCATATGAATATGAAGATCCTGGTGATGGATGAACCCACCTCAGCACTCAATAGGGTGGAAACCGAAAGATTGTTGGAACTGGTGCGCGAGATCGCCGATTCGGGCGTGGGAGTGGTGTACATTTCCCACAGAATGGATGAGATTTTTTCCATTTCGGACAGAATACAGGTGATGCGGGATGGCAAGAGCGTTGCCCTGTTGGATACATCGTCTACCACGAGGGATGAAGTGGTCACCCACATGGTGGGAAGAACTTTGGACGAAATGTATCCGCATGTGCAATTGCAGCGCGGGAAAAAATTGATGGAAGTCTTAAATCTCACCACTGAGAAAATCAAGGACATTTCATTTGCTCTTTACGAAGGAGAGATCGTAGGACTGTTCGGACTTATGGGTGCCGGCCAAACCGAACTTGCCACCACCCTATTTGGAGACATCACTGTCAGGACGGGAACAATAGTCGTAAATGGAGAGGAAGTGTGGTTTCAGTCGCCCGAAGAAGCAATACGGAAAGGGGTCGCCTACATTCCCAGTGAAAGGAAACTCGAAGGTTTGCTCAAGGGTATGCATGTCAAAGGAAATACCACCATCGCTTCGTTGGGCAATCTTATGAAATTCTTAAGGCTTGATCTTCAAAAAGAGGAGAAGATCACGAGGAAATGGATAGATAGTCTAAAGATACGAACTCCAGGGACCGAAACCAATATCAATAGTCTATCCGGGGGGAACCAACAGAAGGTCGTGATAGCAAAATGGCTGGAGACAAATCCTACCATATTGATTCTCAATGATCCGACTAGAGGTATCGACGTGGGAGCAAAAGCCGATATCTATGCATTGATGGAGAGATTGAGCAACCAAGGCATCGGAATCATCATGATTTCCTCCGAACTGCAGGAAACCCTCGCGATGTCGGACAGAGTCCTGGTCATGTGTGAAGGAAGAATGACAGGTGAAGTCCCAAGGAAAGAAGCCAATCAAGAAGTACTCATGAAACTAGCCGTAGGGAGTGTATGAAATGACCATAAGCAAGAATTCCATTTTGAAAAAACTGCAGAGTTACAACAATAGCGAGATGACCTTGTTGATCGCGCTCTTCCTCATAGGAACGGTTTTCACCATTTTATCACCGTATTTTCTTTCCATTAAGAATTTTTTGAATATCGGGATCTATTCCGCCATCATCGGGGTTACTGCTACCACGACCACATTGGCCTTGATCCAAGGCTGCATAGATATCTCTGTGGGAAGTATCATGGCCTTGACCGGTATGGTGTGTGCGATTCTTCTCAAATCGGGAATGCCGATGCCATTCGCCATTTTGATCGCCTTCAGTTTGGGAATCGCGTGTGGATTGTTCAATGGAATCATGGTGAGCAAAGCAAAAATCAATCCGATGATTACGACCCTATCCACCATGACGATCTTCCGAGGTATCGCATACCTCTCGAACAATGGCATCTCGATTGTCATCAACAACAATGCATTCAAATGGATCGGACGTGGGTACATAGGTCCCATTCCATTCATCATTATACTCATGGTCTCGGCATACTTCATCATGTGGTACATATCCAAATACACTGCATTCGGAAGAAAAATCTACGCAACCGGGAGTAACTCCAGGGCGAGTTATCTTTCGGGAATCAATGTAAGTAGAATGATCTGGGTCGTGTATCTGTTGAACGGCATGATGGCCGGCACCTCAGGTATTTTGATGGCATCACAAAGTGGAGCAGGTCTTCCCATCGCAGGTGAAGGATATGAGATGACCATCATCTCGGCCTGTATCCTTGGCGGAACCTCACTCAGTGGAGGAAAGGGAAGTATTTGGGGAACCTTCATAGGAGTCATCATGCTCACCACCATCTCGAATGGACTGACCATGCTGGCTGTCCCCACTTTCTGGCAACATATCATCAAGGGTGTCATCCTATTGATTTCGGTGTTGATCGACTCGATCCGTAGCGGAGCGTTGAAGAAAATTTAGGGAGGAACATACATGGAAAGGCCGAAGATACCACACTCGGAATTCACACGAAGAATCGAACACATCCAAGGATTCATGGAGGAACAGTCAATTCAGGCCATGTTCATCTATGGAGATGAGTACAGGAAGGAAAACTTGCGGTATGTGTCCAACTATTGGCCCATGTTCGAACGTGGTGCACTCCTGTTGGGAGCCGATGATCATCCGGTACTGCTTTGTGCTCCGGAAGGCGAACAGGTGGCAAGGGAGACCTCAGTGTGGCCCGATGTTCGACTGTTGCCAGACTTCCTTTGCATCACCGTGCCCGATCCCATCGAATATCCTTTGGCGAAGTACACCGATTTCTCCACATTGGCAACGCAAGTGAGGACACGGAACAAAAAGCTGGAAAGACTGGGAATCGTCGGAATCGATGCGATGTCCCATCCCCTGTATGAAGCGATATCCCGTGCATTCAGTTGTGAGATCGTCGATTGCAACCATGTGCTCTATGACATGAGGCGAAACAAGAGTGAATATGAGGTGGCCTGCTTGGAAGAGGCTGCGAGGATTGCCGACGGGGCGTACGAAGTACTGCTGAAATCCAACTTGGTGGGAAAGACCGAGATCGAAGCCGCAGGTATCATCGAGGGAGCGGCACGGGCATTGGGAGCCGAACACATCATATTCAATGTCTTCGGTTCGGGGGACCGCACCAACACGATCATAGGCAGACCCACCGACAAGATCATCGAGGATGGTGATATGATCATGTGTGCATTGGCCGTACAGTACGAAGGCTATGTCGCCACATGTGAAGTTCCCTTCGCAGTAGGCAACTATTCCGATGAAACGAAACGCGTCATCGATGTGCTCATCGGAGCTTCGGCTGCCGGCTTGCCCCATCTCAAGGCGGGTATTCCGATGAAGCGATTCGTCAAGGCGGTGAAGGATTACTTCAGAGCCCAAGGAGTCTCCGAATACGATGTGTATCCACCATTGCATGGAATCGGATGCGCGGAAGCCGAATCCCCCTACCCCAATGAGGAGACGGACAAACCATTCGAAGTGGGAATGACGGTGAATACGGATATCAGTCTGTTCGGAATGAAACAAGGTGCGAACAGGATCGAGGAAGGCTTCGTAGTCACTGAAGAGGGAGCCAGGACACTATCACCCTTCGTACATGCATATTGCAGGGATTGGTTGGGACGCAACTAAAGGAGAAACCAGATGGAAACAAGACCAAGAATACCCGATTCGGAATTCAAGTCACGGGCACGCAAAGTGCAACACCTTATGAAGGAAAGTGATATCGATGTACTGTTGGCATTCGCAAATGAAGCCGAACCCCAATTCGCACGATACCTGTCCGATTACTGGCCTTCATTCGAAACCGCTGCAGTGGTGTTGGGGCAGGAAGGAGAGCCTATCCTGGTGATCGGTCCCGAGAGCTTGACCTACGCAAAGGATCATTCCCGTATCAAAGAAA
>Ga0334898_1004373_pt1 | contig 10578 bp, 7 predicted proteins | sample GraSluR3_MG_10_FD_207228 | JGI IMG/M metagenome (GOLD analysis project Ga0334898, IMG submission 207228) | Sludge microbial communities from methane-producing bioreactor in Wageningen University, Netherlands - Granular Sludge_3_08-R3 | ecosystem: Engineered > Bioreactor > Anaerobic > Unclassified... | reverse complement strand
CCCTAAACGAGAATAATAACCTGGTCGATCAGAATTACCGATAACAACTGTCTGATATCCTCTTCTTTGGATTTCATCACCCAGTTTTCCAGGATTCCCGGTATTTAAACGGTCGTTATTTTTTTTAATTACCTCAATGCTGTTTATCGCAATGTTTTTTTCACCTATTGAGGTACCGGTATTACGATGAAAAATATCTGCCGCTTTTTCTGAATTTATTATTTCGTCGGCTTTGAAATTAAGCTGGGCCTTATCACTGGCAACGGCATGTTTTCCTGCCGAGATTGTGCAGCAGATATTCTTGGAAGTCCGGCCTCCGCTGGTTACCGGATTAAGCAGTCCCAAGCCGCCTTTCTCTTTTAAAAACCATATATTAGGGGTCAGCTCAGGATCAATATCATCGATATTTAATTTATCTATCATATATATCAATACTTTATCAGCAGTATCAGTATCGGAAGTACCTGCAAAAGCTGTTAGGGGAAGAGATGTGAATATCAAAATTATTAATAAGCCTAATGATAGCTTTATTTTCATGTTTATCGCCGCCTTTGTTGATGATACTGCTCAGGATATAGATCTATCCACATACAGCATATCAAGTAGAGGATTATGAGGGCACAAGCAATCACCCCGGTATCATTAAATAAAAAAACGGTAATAGAACTGATAAGCAAGATTATTATGGCTTTGCGGGTGCTATTTTGCCCTTTTAAGATATTTGCCATAACAACGGGAGACTTCAGCCATGATACTATCAGGGTAATAATCGATATTAGCAAGATTATACTCCAACTGGAATTGTATAAAGTGCTGCCGAGTATAGAGAGCTTAGTTGCTATAATTCCCGTAAGTATTTCCGGACCGCCCATAAATAGACTATTTATAGCTTTCCCTGCGTGAGAAGGATTAGAACTAAATACTGCATCAAGCCGGGCGACTATTAAAACACCTAGAATGGCGGCAAATCCTATTATAGCCAGCTTTTTCAAGCTTATTTTACTTTCCAGCATTACCAGGAAGAAAACCCCTGTAGTGACTACCGCAGTTATTAATCCGCCTACATTGGCACCATATTGAGGATGCCCTATAGCAATACTTACAATAATTAAAGGTATAACAGCGGTCAGAGCTTTTGCCAGGGGTTTCACAGGTATTTTCTCCAGAAGCAGAGCTAAAAATATAATCGAACTTGCTATAAGAACCCCCATATAATCATTCCCGATACCATAGTATCTTCCACCGGCTATAGCGTCAGAGCCGAGAGGGGAAAGCAGCATAAGCGATGAACCCAGAAAACAATCAATAGTTAATAAAAGGGCTGTGATTCCTGTAAGCAGAGTCAGTACATGAACCGGGTTCTTTATCATATATCCAAGCAAAAAGCCGGTAGTTAATGCAGCTGCAAGACTTATTAATATGGTTGCCATAACTGAAAAATACCCGGTATAACCTATAAACAGAAAAATGATAGGAATACTCAAGGTACTGAAAATTAGATAATTAATATAGGGCAGGAGTTTTTGCCTTTGTCCTATATAAATCAGAAAACCTATAACAATAGTCATAAAAGCTAAACCCATAAAAAGATAGTGAAGTGGATTCCTGTTTTGCCTTAATTGTTGAAAGAGGTTAAGCTTTTGGTTTAGTGTTTTTAAACTGTTATCGGCAGTTTCAACAGTTGTAAATCCAACATTATTAAATTTATCATCGAATTCGTAATAGGATAAGACTGTGGGCAAAAAGTCGACGTTACTTACCAGTCCCATACGCCGGGTAGTATTTGAACTCAATAGGCCTTTACTGGTTTCCGGTTTATATACAATTACCGGAGTTAAGCCAAAATTATTATTAAGGCGCATTTCCTTATGAGTATTAGGTGTAATAATAGCCAGCATGGTATGTGCCATATCAATTCTCTTTATAATCTCTCCTAAAAGCCTATCATTTCTTTCTAGGGCATTCCTGCGGTGCATTTCTAGAACCTCATCGGCACAGTTTTGGCTGTTTTCCTCAACCCGGCTGGTATCACCTGAATCAATAATTAAAATATCTGAATGCCTCAGTGTTATTTCCAGATTTTCAAGCAGTGCTTCATGATTACTGCGAACGCCACCAAGACTCTTTGAATCTTTTTCAATTAATTGTTCGCCTACATTTCCACAAGGAACAATCCCAAACTCATCCATAGCAAGTATAGCACTATTCCTATTCAAGGAATGGGTGGAATCAGCATTGCCTAAAACAGCCATAGTAAGATTATTATCTCGAGCTATTGTACCCAGTTGGCCTATTTCATAAGTAGGATTATAATTGCGGGCATTCTTTATGATAGATTCGGTATACAAATTAACTACCCCATCAGGAGGATAAGGTCTTCCAGTAAAAAGGGCATACAATTTTCCGCTTTTCTGGGGATATATAAAGTCTAGGTATAAATTAGGTATTTTTTTTATCATTTCTGTACTATTGTAAGAAAGTCCGGCATTAGATATAGTTCCCACCCTATTTCCTACAGCCAGGGACATATACGAACTACAGGGATAACCGTTTTTTGCTCGAATATTCATCAAGCCGGTTCCACTTTTTTCTATTAGGGTGTCAAGATTAGGAGTATCAGCATTAAGAATATCTGCTGCATCAACATAGTCCATGACAAGTATAATAACCTGTTTTTTAGGATTTTCTTCAGCCAGGGCAATACTACTGCAGATAAAAAGGGTAAATAATAAAGTTAATATGGATATAGATACTATACTGATAAGTTTTTTCATGTTAAGTCCTCCGTGCTTAATAGCTTATGGCATTCGATGCAAAGCTATTTATTCCTGCATTTAACAGGGGATAACAAATTTATTAATATGTTTATTTTATTGTATTTTATAATTTAAATAAAATTTAAGTGATTTCATGGAATTTGTTTTATGATATTTTAATATAGAGAGGTTTTTTTATAAACTAGCCGAATTAACATGGTAAAGTAATAAGGGAGTTATTAGAGTTAAAGAATGGGATAATAATGACAACCCTGGACTTAACTAAGGGTAACTATTATGAAGGAGGAAAATAATGCCTGATTATTCTATTTTAGATAGGCCTGAGCTGGTTAATTCTTTATTTTTCCCCCGCAGAGACTTTAATGATAGTCCAGAGTATGCCTGTGATTTTCTGGTTCAGGTAGAAAAAAATATTTCAATTACCTGCCGCTTATATGAAGGAGATAAGAATTGGCCCTGGATATTATATTTTCATGGAAATGGGGAAGTTGTAAGTGATTATGATTATATTGCGGCATTATATTTGGCTAGAAAACTCAATTTGGCAGTAGCTGATTACCGGGGGTATGGCAACAGCAGCGGAAGCCCTGGTTTCGAATATCTAATTAAAGATGCTCATAGTATTTTTAATGCGATAAAAAACGAGCTGGTAAAAAAGTACCATCAAACCAGCTTGTGGATTATGGGCAGATCTCTAGGAAGTATTTCAGCATTGGAGCTTACTCATAATTATCCGGATTATATAAAAGGATTAATTATTGAAAGTGGCTTTGCCAGTGTAACCAGACTGGTTAAACACCTGGGCATACCAGCATATGGTATAGATTTAGATAAGCTGGAAAGGGATTGCCTGAAAATGATAACCGGAATACGAACACCTTCATTGATAATTCATGGTGAAAGGGATAGCCTGGTTCCTCTTAATGAAGGAAAATTAATATGGCAAAACCTGGGTACAGAACAAAAGGATTTTATTATTATTCCTGATGCAGATCATAATGATATAATTTTCAGGCAGATTGAATTGTATTTTGGTGCTATTGAAAAATTTATATACAATTGAAAATTTTGCATAATAGGTATTTTGTATTATTTAGAACTTCTGCATCCGTAGAATAGACTTTAGTCTCTGGCTGGCTTAGATAATAAAACCACTTAGGGGGAAGAATGAAGCTTACTTTGGCAGTGGAACCAAACATAAAATATAAAAAAATCAGGAGCGTTTATAATGAAATCACTTGTACTGGCAGAAAAACCCAGTGTCGCCCGGGAGATTGCCCGGGTATTAAAATGTAATAAAAAGAGCAAAGGCTATATTGAAGGACCGCAATACGTGGTAACATGGGCACTAGGGCATCTAGTTACCCTGGCTGAGCCTGATGATTATGATAAAAAGTTGAAGCAGTGGTGTATAGAAGATCTGCCTATGCTTCCGGAAAAGATGAAGATAAAAGTAATGAAAAAAACGTGCCACCAGTTTAATGTTATAAAGAGTATCATGAAACGAGGTGACATTAAGGAACTGATTATTGCTACCGATGCCGGGCGGGAAGGAGAACTGGTAGCCAGGTGGATTATGGCCAAGGCCAACTGGAGAAAACCCTTTAAGCGGTTATGGATTTCGTCCCAGACGGATGCGGCTATAGCACAGGGTTTCGTAAATTTAAAAGAAGGTAGGCTGTATAATAACTTATATGATGCTGCAGTATGCCGGGCAGAAGCAGATTGGTTAATAGGGCTTAACATTACCCGAGCATTAACCTGCAAATACAATGCCCAGCTGAATGCAGGAAGAGTGCAGACCCCTACCCTGGCTATGATTATTAAACGGGAAGAGGAAATAAATGAATTTAAACCAGTTGACTATTGGAGAATCCGGGTTTATTTTGAAGATTATTATGGAGATTGGAATAGTAAAAAGGGCAGCAAAATCTTTGAGCATGCCAAAGTATTAGAAATTTCCGAAAAGATAAAAGGACATACCGGGATAATAACTGAAATAAATACCCAAGGCAAAAGTGAACCGGCACCATTGCTGTACGATTTAACTGAATTACAAAGAGATGCTAACCGGCGATTTGCTTTTTCTGCCAAAAAGACGCTTTCCATATTACAAGACTTGTATGAAAGACATAAATTGGTTACCTATCCCCGGACTGATTCCCGTTATATTACTACTGACATAGTAGCCACTCTACCAGCTAGGTTGAAGGCCATAAGTGCAGGACCTTATGCTGAACTTGCTAAACCGCTTCTAAAAACTAAACTGAGCCCGGGCAAGCGCTTTGTGAACAATAACAAAGTAACCGATCACCATGCTATTATTCCCACTGAACAAGCATATACTCAAGCCGGATTAGACAGTAACGAGAAAAAAATTCATGACTTAATTGTCAGAAGATTTATTGCTGTTTTATATCCTGATTATAAGTACGATCAGACTACAATTATTACTGAAGTAAATGGAGAAAGCTTTTATTCCCGGGGAAAAGTAGTAAAAGATCGCGGCTGGAGGGCGGTTACAGTTAATACCATGGAAAAAGAGGAATTAAATGAAGAAAAAATACCTGAACAAAGCTTAAGCCGGCAAAAAAAGGGAGATAAAAAAGAAATAGTAAACTCCAAAATCAACCGTGCTAAGACTAAACCTCCGGCTCGTTATACTGAAGCAACCCTGCTTACTGCTATGGAAAATGCAGGTAAATTTATTAAGGATCAGGATTTACGTGAATCAATCAAAGGTAGCGGGCTTGGAACCCCGGCAACCAGGGCTGAAATAATTGAAAAACTCCTTAATACCTTTTATATTGAAAGGCATGGTAAAGAACTACTACCAACCTCCAAGGGAAAACAATTAATTGAATTGGTACCAGAAACTTTGAGAATGCCTGAATTAACGGCCCAATGGGAGCAAAGGCTCAGCAGCATAGCAGATGGGAAAAGCAGTAAAAAAGAGTTTTTGACTGATATAAGAAAAAATACTGCAGAAATTGTAAAAAAGGTAAAACTTGATACCGGTGTATATAAAGCAGATAATATTACCAAAAACAAATGTCCTATTTGCGGTAAGAATATGCTGCTTGTAAAAGCTAAAAAAGGAAAAATGCTGGTCTGCCCTGATCCGGGTTGCGGACATCGGGAGCCCGAAAAAAAAGGAGAGGATAGTATTTTTAAAAAGGACAAAAAAACCAGCAGGGTAAACCAGAAATTAATAAAACAATACAGTGATAATAAAAATATAGGGCAGAACTTGGGAGAATTGTTTAAAGAAGCATTGGAAAAAAAGAAAAGTGATGAATATTAAAACGAGGTAAAATGCGCGCACAAGGGGACGGTTCTCCTGTGCGTCAGCTTGGATTTATACCTTTACCCATCCTTTATTGAGCAGATAGACCAGCGGTATTCCAATAATAAAGGCTACTGCCGGATTAACTGCTACAGACACAATTACCACTATAATGAAGGAATAAAAATTATTATTTCCCTTGATGTTTTTTACTCCAGTAACCAAATCAATTCCACTGTAAAAAAGCAAAGATCCAAGTACGGCTTTAGGAATTATTTCCATTAAAGCCAGACCTGAAGGGCCCAGGATAATACCGGTTAATAATAGAATACTTCCCATAATAATAGTTGTAGCACCGGTTCGGCCGCCGAAACGATGATGTGCTGCCATTCCGCCACTACCGTGACACATAATATATCCCCCCATGGGAACAGAAATTAAATTACCAATCCCCAGGGTAAGACAGAGATTTTTTTCGGTTACTTTTTTAGCCCGGTCAGAATAGAGATCATGAGCAAGAACAGCTGTGACCAGGATAGAATTAGTAAGGGTTAAGGGAAGCTGGGGCAGATAAGCCAGGGTGAAGCCCCGGTTAAAATCTGCCAATTCAGGTAAAAAAATCGTTGGAAGATGAACCCCAGGTGTCAGGTGAGGAAAAGATAGTTCCGGGTGAATAATAAAAGCGAGAACGGTTCCACCTAAAACTCCAATAATAGAAGCAGGTATTTTTTTATTGCCAAATAGCAAGAGCATTAATAGAAGAATAGGTAGGCCAAGAAACAGATCTGTTTTGATGAAGGTAATACCTAGCAGAGCCAGACTTATACCAAGACCTGCTTGAATACCAGAGGTAACACTTTGCGGGGTAAATTTAGCCAACTTATCTACTAAACCGGTTAAGCCTAAAAATAATAGAGTAAACCCCATCATATAACCTGCTGCAGCAACTTCTCCGGCAGTTAGGTGGTGAACCAGAATAGCGGCGCCGATAACCTTCATTGGTTGTACCGGCACAGGTACTCTGTAAAACCAACCGGTAAAAATATACATAAGACCAAACATAGTAAAAACACCGGTTGCATCAAGTCCTCCTATCGCTATGGCTCCAATCACATAGGGAAGAAAAGTTCCTAAATCACCAATTGAACCGGGTAATTCTTCATTAAGAATCCTGTACTTTTCAATATTCAACTATATACCTCCATGAATTCTGTACTTATTCTCAGTAAAAAGCTGGATATGTTAATCCCCTGTATATTATCTTAACGTATTTTGATACTAAGCAGCTTATTAAAAATTCCAACAAATGCTTTTGTCCATTTTTTACAGGATTTTTATAATTGCAGTATAATTATATTGAAGAATAAAAAAGGACTGGAGGGAAATAAATGCATATAGGTAATGTTGAAGATATTAAAAAGGTCCACGTTAAAGCATCTGGTGCGATAAATGCATTTAAACAGGTTCTGATTAATGTAGATCATGGTTGGGAAGGATGGGCAATGAGGCTATTTACCCTTGGGCCAGGAGGACAAACCCCAAGACATGCACACCCCTGGCCGCATATAAATTATATCATAGCTGGAAGGGGAATTCTTTATATGGATGGCAAGCAGCATAATGTTAAGGAAGGTTCTGTAGCTTATATTCCGGATGAAATTGACCACCAGTTTATTAATGACGGAGAAAAAGAATTTTCTTTTATATGTATAGTCCCAGAAATAGGTGAATCCTAAAATTTATTTATACATCCAAAAAAAGGTTATTTTAGCAGAAATATATTTTAAAATTGTTTTTTTATAGTAGCTGTCAAATTTTTCGAGACAATATTATTATACTGTATGCTATAATATAATTTGCGAAAAGTTGGGAACATGTGGTTAGGAAGGGAAGTTGAAAGAGTGGAATTGGAACAGTGTGTAAATTTTGTACTTACTAAAGCTCAGCAATCAGTACATCAGTTATTTAAAGCGGAATTAGTCCCGTTTGGGGTTACTCCCGGTCAATATGCAGTATTAAAGTGTCTTTGGGACCAAAATGGGCAGACCGCGAAACAGCTAGCAGAAAGATTGTTTCTTGATAGCTCTAGTGTTACAGGTATACTTGACAGAATGGAAGCAAAAGGCCTGATTGAAAAGCACGCTGATCCAAAAGATCGCAGGGCTCTTCAGGTTCTTCTAACTGAAAAAGGCCGGGAACTAGAGAAACCTCTTTCCAAGGTGATTGAAAAAGCCAACAAAAAAGCACTACGAAATTTAGATGAGATACAGTCGGAATCTTTAAGAGAACTACTTTTTAAAATTAATCCCGGGTTATAAATCCGGGATTCTTTGTCATAATCTGACTACTACTCACCGCATAATACCTATCACTATCATACCAATATTACCAATTTATGTACAATAACCGACAAAATATTTGGTGCACGAATTAATGGTTGACAAACTAATTTTTTAACATTAGAATTCAACCAAAGACATTAAAACCTTCCAAGATGAGTATATTTTATACCATTATGGGAGAAATACACTTGGTCAAACAGAAAGGAGAGGTTACAATGGATTTTAAATTAACGGAAGAACAAGAGCTGGTTCGTCAAAACATGAGAGAGTTTGCCGAAAAATATGTTGATCCGATAGCAGTAGAGATAGACGAGAACAGCCGTTACCCGGCTGAGGTAATTAAGAAACTAGCAGAAGGTGGTTGGATGGGTATGCCTTTCCCAACAGAATATGGTGGGGGAGGTTCTGATTACTTAACCTATGCTGTTGCGATAGAAGAGCTTTCTCGTTCCTGTGCTTCGACCGGATTTACCATGTCAGTACATACTGGTTTAGCATGTGGACCAATTTATCTTTTTGGAAATGAAGAGCAGAAGAAAAAATATCTTATTCCTATGGCTAAGGGAGAACACATTGGAGCTTTTGCTCTTACAGAACCCGGGGCAGGAACTGATGTTGGTGCAGCAACAACTACGGCGGTACTTGATGGGGATGAATATGTACTTAATGGGACCAAAACTTTTACCTCAAATGGTCCGGTAGCGGATACTTTTGTCACTTTTGGTTGGACTGATAAGTCTGCAGGTAGGAAGGGTATGAGTGCATTTATTGTTTCCCAGGATACCCCGGGGCTTAAAGTAGGTGCACATTTTAAGAAAATGGGACTTAGAGCATCTCAAACATCAGAATTAATTTTTAAAGAGTGCCGGGTACCTAAAGAAAACCTCTTAGGCAAAGAAGGCGATGGTATGAAAATAGCTATGAACTGTTTTGACCATGGGCGAATTGGTATTGCAGCTCAGGCCGTAGGTATTACCCAGGCAGCTTTAGACGAGTCTATTAGTTATTCCAAACAAAGGGTTCAGTTTGGAAAACCGATATCAAGAAATCAGGCGGTCCAATGGTGGATATCTGATATGTATACAGACTTGACTGCTGCCAGATTTTTGACTTATTATGCAGCATGGTTGAAAGACCAGGGACAGGCATTTACCAAGGAAGCCTCTATGGCCAAGGTATTTTGTGCTGAAGTAGCTATGAAACATACTATTAAAGCAGTTCAAATACATGGTGGTTATGGTTATTGCAAGGGCTTTAAAGTTGAAAGATTAATGCGGGATGCGAAAATAACTGAAATCTACGAGGGTACTTCTGAAGCCCAGAGAATGGTTATAGCTGGAAATATCCTTCGGTAATATTAACAATTAGAGTGTGAGGGGTCGGGAGTTAATCTCCTGACCCCTTTAAAAAACTAAATGAGGTGATTATTTATGCCTAATATTGTGACTTGTTTTAAATGGGTTATAGATGAAGCATATATCAGAACCGATTCTTCAGGCCATCTAGATTTTGGATCAGTAGACTACAAAATAAGTGATTATGATCGTAATGCTATTGAAGAAGCAGTTCGCCTTCAAGAACAATATGGAGGAAGTGTTGTAGCAGTTACAGTAGGTCTACCTGAGGCTACCAAAGGCATAAAAGATGCTCTGTCGCGTGGTCCTGAAAAAGCTTATTTTATTAAAGATGATTCATTTAAAAACCTGGAGCCTTCGCAGACAGCTTCAATTATGGCGGAAATAATTAATGCGCAAATCGAATTTGATTTAATAATTTGTGGTGAAGGATCAAGTGATCTTTATGCTCAGCAGGTTGGACCGCGTTTGGCAGAAAGGTTAGGAATACCGAGTATCTCGTTTGTGCAGAAGCTTGAAATAAAAGATAACCAGGTTATAGCGGAGCGCAAAATTGAGGATGGGGTAGAATTGATTTCTGCTCCGATGCCGGTGCTGGTTACGGTTTTACCTGACATTAATTCTCCCCGGATTCCAGGGTTAAAAGATACCCTGGGAGCTTCCAAGAAACCGGTTATAGAAATTACCAGAAATGATTTTTCCGGGAATTATGAACCGTTTTTACAAACGAAATCTATTACAGCAGCTAGTATGGAGCGCAACTGCGAGAAGTTTACGGATAGTTCTGAAGATATTCAAAGGTTTATAGATGCTCTAAG
>Ga0334898_1004372_pt1 | contig 10578 bp, 9 predicted proteins | sample GraSluR3_MG_10_FD_207228 | JGI IMG/M metagenome (GOLD analysis project Ga0334898, IMG submission 207228) | Sludge microbial communities from methane-producing bioreactor in Wageningen University, Netherlands - Granular Sludge_3_08-R3 | ecosystem: Engineered > Bioreactor > Anaerobic > Unclassified... | reverse complement strand
TGTGACATTCACAAACCCCCTCTCGGCAAATACCGATGCGGTTTCAATTCCAAAGGCTTCGTTAATCTCGCAATAAACCCAACCCTTAGGTTTTAAGTGTTTTTGCGCCACGCTGGCAATGGCTTTGTAAAACTCCAGAGGGTTAACATCGCTAACGAATAGCGCCAGCTCCGGCTCGTTCTCCAGCACATTGGGAGCCATTAGTTCCTTCTCGCTTTCGCGTACATATGGCGGATTGCTCACAATAATATCAAAAGGAGAACCGCTCAGCTCAGCGGGCAGGTTGAGTATGTTTTCATTGATTAATGTTAGGCTTACCCCATTCTCCATTGCATTTTTCGATGCCACCTCAAGGGCTTCGGATGAAATATCGAGCGCAAAAACCTTGGCTCCGGGGATGTTCTTGGCAAGGGTAATGGCAATACAACCCGACCCAGTACCTATGTCGAGGATTGACGGAGAACTTTCGTTGTGTGTCGTTAAAATCCAATCCACCAGTTCCTCCGTTTCGGGGCGGGGGATAAGTACGCTTGGGGTTACCTTGAGGTTAAGACCAAAAAACTCGGTATTTCCCAAAATATATTGAATTGGCTTTTGTAACTTTAGCTGCGAAATATAGTATTCTAGCTGGGTGATCTCACCGTCCGAAAGGGTAAGCTGAGGATTTGCAATGGCATCGTGAATTTTTTTGTTGGAAACAGATTCAATTGCCATACGGGCTATGGCCTTAGCTTCCGACAAAGGGTAGATAGGTTCGAGTTCGTTACATATCGATTTGAACCTTAAAAGGATGCTGTTGTCGCTCATGGTAGTATTGCAGAATTGTATCTCAAAAGTAATCAATAAATATGGAACAGCCGAGTCTTGATCAACTCTATATGAGCCGCTGCCTTGAGCTGGCTAGCAACGGTATGGGTAACGTGGCACCAAACCCTATGGTGGGATCAGTTATAGTGCATAATAACAAGATAATTGCCGAGGGATACCATACGGAGTATGGAAAGGATCATGCCGAACGGGCAGCCATTAATGCGGTTAAGGATACCGATGTTCTCAGTGAATCAACCCTATACGTATCGCTTGAACCCTGCTCTCACTTTGGTAAAACACCCCCTTGTGCAAATCTAATAATTGACTCAAAGATAAATCGGGTAGTAGTGGCAACACTGGATCCCAACCCAAAAGTGCAAGGCCGGGGGATTGAATTGCTCAAAAATGCAGGTGTTGAGGTGAAGGTTGGTGTGCTCGAAAAGGAGGCCAAGGAGTTGAACCGTAGGTTCTTTGTGTACCATATCAAAAAGCGGCCATACGTAATTCTTAAGTGGGCACAAACCCTCGATGGCTACATAGATGCTGTTCGTAAACCATCTGACCCTATTGCCCCGGTTTGGGTAACCAACGAGTTGTCGCGAACCCTGGTTCACCGATGGCGTAGCGAGGAGCAGGCCATAATGATTGGAACCAACACTGTGGACAAGGACAACCCCAGGCTCGATGTGCGCAATTGGAGCGGACGCTCACCCATGCGAATAGTGCTCGACCGCAAGCTTAGGCTATCGCCCGATGTGAACGTGTACGACGGTTCGTTGCCAACCATAGTTTTTGTTGGGAACAACAGTAGCGCTGCCAGCAAACGGCAAACATTTGCCTCGGTACCCAACATGGAGCTGCTTACCATCGATTTTGCGAAGGGGGCCGAGGATCAGGTTCTGAAAGAGCTGTACGATAGGGGTATTAACTCGGTAATTGTTGAGGGTGGAGCTATGCTTATCAACAGCTTTGTGAAGAAAAACTATTGGGATGAAGCCCGTGTGTTTGTTGGCAATAAGTTTTTTGGCGATGGTGTTAAAGCCCCTGAGCTAAGTGGCGAGCTGTTCAGCTACGATGAGGTGGGCGATAGTAAGCTGTTTACATACAGGAATAGGCTCTCGAGAGGTTAAACGGCTGCAAATTCAATGGCCGACTCATCCCAAAGCGGAGCCGACTTAATTGCCGGAATTATCTCCTCTGGGGTCGATACCATTTGCCAAATATGCCTGTGTTCGGGGCGCATGAAGCGCTCCTCAATCATCTTCTCTATTAGTAGCTCCAGGTGTGAGTAAAAACCGTCGGTATTAAGAACTATAATGGGTTTTGTAAACTTTCCCAACCGCTTTAGTGTGAACACTTCCATCAGCTCCTCAAGTGTTCCACACCCACCGGGTAGGGCAACCACCGCATCTACGTTTTCGGTAAGCTGCTTTTTGCGCTCGCGCATATCCTTAACAAGCACCATTTGGGTAAGCCCCTTGTGACCCCATTCCACCTTATCCATGAACTGTGGCAGGATACCAACCACCCTTCCCTGTAGCGAGAGGGCTGTGTCGGCTAAGCAGCCCATTAGGCCTACTGATCCCCCACCGTATAGAATTGTGGCGTTGGCTTTAACCAACTCCTGGGCAACGGTTTTGGTTGCCTCAAAATATTTCTCATCAATCTTTGCGCTGGAGGCGCAAAATACACATATTTTCATGGTAAAAGTTGTAAGCGAGCGGTAGTAATAATACGAATATCGCCAAACCGGCAATGATTTGGCGATATATCTTATGTAGGTTGTTTATAGTAACGCTTCGAGCTTTGAAACCAATGTTGCCTTGGGTACAGCACCAACCTGCTTATCGGCTATCTCACCGTTTTTGAAGAATAGGATGGTGGGGATATTGCGAATGCCAAACTTGCCTGCTACGCCGGGGTTGCTGTCAACATCAACCTTGCCTACAACTGCTTTGCCTTCGAATTCCTCGGCAATCTGTTCAACAAAAGGGGCAACCATGCGGCATGGTCCGCACCATTCTGCCCAAAAATCGAGTAGTACAGGTTTGTCAGATTTGAGAACAATCTCTTCAAAATTAGCATCGGTAATTGCAAGTGCCATAGTTCGTAAGTTTTATTTGTTAATGAATTTTTATTTGTAAAGATAACAGCTTTGGTTTAAAAATGTTCCTCAATGCTTAAACGATGAGAAAAATGATTTGTCGCTAATTCACCTTGTAGTTGATATCCATTTGGTTAAGATGTTTGACTAGCTCGTTGCTTACGCTTATGCGGAACGTGCGCGAGAACAGCTGAATACCAATGCTCGACTCGGGATCGAGCAGCTTAAAGTTTAGCGTAACATTTCCTGGATGCTCCGATACCACATGCTTGATATCCTTGATTAAATCGTCGGTTACCTCATCGAGCATTAGGGTTAGGGTAATCTTTTTAACCAGCTCCTCCCGCACATCGGATAGCATATGCATACTCTTGATGCTAAATTCCAGCTCGCCCTGTCTGAATCGGCTGGGGTTAAATCGGCCTTTAATCATTAGGGGGTAACCCACGTAAAAGAACCTACGATATAGCTCGAAATCTTTTCCAAAGAGGGTGAATTCGTACGAGTCGGTAAAGTCCTCGATGGTAATGCGTCCGTAGTATGTTCCTTTTTTGGTAGGTAGCACCTTGGCATCTGACACAATGCCGGCTACCGTAATATCTCGTCCGTTAAGCGAAACGGGATCATACATCTCGGCAAGGGTGGTGTTACAGAAGTTGTCCACCTCAAGCTTAAAGTCATCCAGCGGATGCGCCGATAGGTATATCCCAATAAGCTCCTTTTCCTTGCTTAGGTTCTCAAGTTTCGACCATGGTTCAACCTGCGGAGCCTCGGGTTTTTGAAGTTCGAAGCCCGATTCGGTTCCTCCAAATAGCGTTTGCTGCACGTTGTTCTTCTCGGTTTGAGCTTTTGCGCCATAGCGCATGAGCTGCTCAATGTAGGATACACCTTTGGGGTCGACCCCAAAATACTGCTCCCTTTTCAGTCCCCCCAAATTGTCGAGAGCTCCTGCTAGCACTAGTGCCTCCACGTTTTTCTTGTTAACCGTTTGCAGGTTGATGCGTTCCACAAAGTCGTATAAATCTTTGAATGGGCCATCCTTTCGGGTTTCAATAATGTTGGCAACGGCTCCCTCGCCAACCCCCTTAACGGCTCCTAGCCCAAAGCGTACATCACCGTTTGGCATTACGGTAAACTTGTAGTTACTGTGGTTCACATCGGGGCCAAGCACCTGAATACCCATTCGGCGGCATTCATCCATGAAGAGGGTAATCTTCTTAATATCCGATAGGTTTCGGCTAAGTACTGCCGCCATGAATTCGCTGGGGTAGTGCGCTTTTAAGTAAGCAGTTTGGTACGATACGTAGGCGTAGCAAGTGGAGTGTGATTTGTTGAATGCGTACTGAGCAAAGGCCTCCCAGTCGTTCCACACCTTTTCCACCTTTTTCTTATCGAAGCCCCGCTCATGGCACCCATCAACAAACTGGGCTTTGAGCTTATCCATTACGGCCTTTTGCTTTTTACCCATGGCCTTACGCAGCGAGTCGGCTTGCCCCTTGGTGAACCCAGCCAGCGATTGAGAAAGGCGCATCACCTGCTCCTGATACACGGTAATGCCATAGGTCTCCTCAAGGAATTCTTTCATCTCGGGGATATCGTACTCAATCTTTTCGCGTCCGTGTTTACGGGCAATAAAATTGGGGATGTACTCCAGGGGGCCCGGACGGTAAAGGGCGTTCATAGCGATAAGGTCTTCGAATCGGTTGGGCTTAAGCGCACGCAGGTGTTTCTTCATCCCAGGCGATTCAAACTGGAAAAGCGCTGTGGTGTCGCCCCGCGCGTAGAGTTCGAAGGTTTCCTTATCGTCGAGCGGAATTCTATCTATATCAATGTCAATATCTTTCGACTCCTTAATGAACTGCAATGCATCCTTAATAATGGAGAGGGTTTTAAGCCCAAGGAAGTCCATTTTAAGCAGGCCTACATCCTCAACGTGCTTCCCATCGTACTGGGTTACGTAGAGTTCAGCATCCTTGTTAATGCAAATGGGGATGTGCTCCTCAAGGTTATCGCGACCAATAATAATACCGCAGGCATGCACACCGGTTTGTCTAACCGACCCCTCAAGAACCTCGGCGTATTGTAGGGTTGAGCGAACCAGGTCGTCGGGTGATTTTTTACACTCCAACAGCTCGGGAACCTCCTTGTATGCCTTGGCAAGCGTTGTTCCGGGTCGTTCGGGTACCAGCTTGGCGATACGGATTGCCTCGGGTAGGGGGAGCTTCTGTACGCGGGCAACATCGCGAATGGCCATCTTGGCAGCCATGGTGCCAAAGGTGATGATGTGTGCTACCTTGTCCTTGCCATATTTATTTACAACCCATTGCAATACGAGTTCGCGTCCATCCTCATCAAAATCGATATCGATATCGGGCATGGATATACGCTCGGGGTTTAGGAAACGCTCAAACAGCAGGTCGTACTTTATGGGGTCAATATCGGTAATGCGGAGGCAGTAGGCCACTGCCGAGCCCGCTGCCGAGCCCCTGCCAGGGCCAACGGAAACGCCCATCTCACGAGCAGCGCGCAGGAAGTCCCACACAATAAGGAAGTAGCTGGGAAACCCCATGCCCTTGATAACCTCGAGTTCAAAGTCGAGGCGCTCGCGAATATCATCGGAAATACTATCGCCCCATCTCATTTTAGCCCCTTCGTAGGTGAGGTGCCTAAGGTACTCGTTATCCTCGGTAAAGCCCTCGGGTAGGGCAAAGTGGGGCATGATGGGGGCGTGGTTAAGGGAGTAGACCTCAACCTTATCGGCTATTTCGAGCGTGTTGTGAATTACCTCGGGATGGTTTGGAAAAAGCCTAATCATCTCGTCCTCGCTTTTGAGGTACTCCTGCATGGTGTAGTGCATACGGTTGGGATCGTCTATATCCTTCCCGGTATTTAGGCATATAAGCCTGTCATGCGCTTGAGCATCCTCGGCGTTGATGAAGTGAACATCGTTGGTGGCAATACACTTAACGCCAGCTTTTTCGGCTAGCTGAAAAATAACCTCGTTCACCTTCTTCTGTTCAAGATAGGTGTCCTCTGAGAACCCTCCCGGCTTAACCGGATGCAGCATAACCTCGAGGTAGAAGTCGTCGCCAAAAATCTCTTTAAACTCGTATATTACCTCCTCGGCTCTTGCAAGGTTTCCCTTTATAATGGCCTGTGGGATCTCGCCACCCAAACAGGCTGATGAAACAATTATTCCCTCGCTATACTTGCGTAGCAGTTCCTTGTCGATACGAGGTTTCTGGTAAAAGCCCTCGGTCCAGGAGTACGATACCATTTTGGTGAGGTTGTGGTATCCAGTTTTATTCTTGGCCAGTAGAACAAGGTGATCGCCACCCCTGTCGTCCTTATCGCGACTTCTCCTGTCGGGAGTTACGTAGGCCTCGCAGCCAATAATGGGTTTGAAAAGCTTCTGCTCGGCAGCTTTTAACTTCTCTTGCAGCTCGGTAAGGGTTGCGTTGGGTTCGCCCGATTCCTCCAGCTTCTTGATATCCTCCTTAAGCAGCTTAATTTCGCAAGTGTGCTGGTCGTTTACCTTGTTCACCGTGTTAAGAAACTCCTTAACCCCAAACATATTACCATGGTCGGTAATGGCTATTCCTCGCATACCAAGGCTTTTGGCTCTTTCAACAAGACCTTTTATGCTCGAGGCGCCATCGAGAATGGAGTACTGGGTGTGAACGTGAAGATGTACAAACTTGCTCATTGCTTATTAGTAGGGGATTACAGTATTTGCGTACGAATTGATTTGGTTTCCCAAAGTTAGCTCATTGCGTAGCAAAATTTGAGTGATGTTGAAAACTATTGAATAAAATATATATCTACCTATGATATAGTGTTTTTAGTAGGAACAAGGATGTTGGTTGCAAAACTTTGATGATGTAAACAATTTGCAATGGTAATGGTTAAATTATACAAAGACCAGTTCATCTAATCGGGTGGTTGGCTTAAAATTGCTATCTTTGAACTTCGAGAGAAACCATATTAAAATCAACAAAAATGAGCTTTAGCGGACAATCCCCCTTCGCAAATATCCCCCCAGTTGTTAAGAATCTGATAATTATCAATGCCATTATGCTGCTTGCCTCTTTTATGTTTGGTAGCGTGATGCGCATCGACCTTAACCGTGAACTGGGGCTTTTTTACTTCGAATCGCCTCAGTTTAAACCATTCCAGCTGGTTACACACATCTTTATGCACGGGGGCATCGCCCACCTTTTCTTCAATATGTTTGCCCTGTTCATGTTTGGTCGAGTGCTAGAGCAGGTGTGGGGTAGCAAGCGTTTCTTTATCTACTATTTTTTCACGGGGTTGGGTGCTGCGGTGCTTCACTCCATGGTGAACTTTATTGAGGCCAAATCGATTATGGCAAACCTTACCCCTGAGCAAATCAACTTGGTTAAAACTGAGGGTACTGCCATCTTTATGCAAGGCAAAAACTATATGCACTCGGGAATGGCTTCGCTTAATATGCTGTTTAATATTCCTACGGTTGGTGCCTCTGGAGCCGTGTTTGGAGTGCTACTGGCGTTTGGTATGTATTTCCCAAATACACAGCTGATGCTGCTTTTCCCGCCAATTCCCATTAAAGCTAAATACTTTGTAATTGGCTATGGTTTAATTGAACTATACCTAGGTTTTACACAAGCAAATAGCGGAGTTGCACACTTTGCCCACCTGGGGGGTATGGTGTTTGGCTTTATTTTGATAAAGATCTGGTCCAAGAAACGTGATAGATTTTTCTAAAAGTTTTGGTATGGGTAGCATTTTCGATGAGATAAAACAATCCTTTAAGCAGGGTGGAACGCTGGTTAGGTTGATATATATAAACCTAGGAGTGTTTTTGGCTTTCAATATTTTAAAAGCGATACTCTTTTTAGGGGGTATTGATATTGGCTTTAAGCTATCGCAATATATTGCTGTTCCTGCATACTTACCTAATCTAGCCAGTAGGCCCTGGACCCTTTTTACGTATATGTTTTTTCATGAGGGGTTTATCCATATACTATTCAATATGCTCTGGCTTTACTGGTTGGGACGCATATTTTTAGGATTTATGACTGAGCGCAAGCTGCTTGGCGTGTACATCATGGGGGGTATTTCTGGCGGCTTTTTGTATATTTTGTTTTACAATATCTTCCCAGCCTTTAGCGAGGCTCTGCCCAGCTCGTTTGCCTTGGGTGCATCGGCATCGGTGCTTGCAGTGGTGTTTGCGGCGGCAGCTTACGCCCCCAACTTTACGCTTAACCTTATGTTTATTGGGCCAGTAAGGCTCAAGTATATCGCTGCCTTCATGGTTGTGCTCGATATTATTGGTATTGCAGGAGCCAATGCTGGTGGCCATATTGCCCACCTGGGCGGAGCGCTGTTTGGATACCTATTCATCTACTTTCAAAAGCAGAATGTTGATTTGGCCAAGCCGGTTTACTTTTTTATTGATGCCTTTACCTCCAGCCCTTCGGCTCAGCGTCGGAAGAAAATGAAGGTGGAGTACAGCAAGCCCAAGGACGATTACGAGTACAACAAGATGAAAGCCGAACAGCAGAAAGAGATTGATGCGATTTTAGACAAGATATCGAAGGGTGGATACGATAGCCTTACGGCTGAGGAGAAGAAGACCCTTTTTAGGATGAAGGGACATTAGACATCGATATACGTGGCACCAATAAACTTTTGTTGAACTAACTGAATGCCAATTGCGAAAGTTTGTCGACATAATTCTGCAAATACTTACGCTTGTGTCAGGGCTTTCGCTGCTGCTGGCATACCTTTCTGTTCACATTAAGCCTACCGTTTTCTGGTTTCTGGGGTTAGTAGGTTTATCGTACCCGTTCCTACTGCTTATAAATGTTGCCTTTTTGGTATACTGGATTATTCGCTGGAAATGGCTTTTCGTGTATCCTACACTTGCCATACTGTTGGGTGTATCGCATTTTGCCAATTTTTTTCAGTTTCCCTTTGGGAAAAATAGTGAGGTGACTACCGATGATCTGAAAATTGTATCGTACAATGTAAACCTTTTTCAGCTCTATTCATGGGCCGAAGAGCCACCTACACATAGCCATATTTTCACCTTTATTCGCGACGAGAATCCAGATATAGTTTGTTTGCAGGAGTTTTACGTGGTTAGCGATAAGTTTACAGAGCAGCAGGCGCGTGAGGCTCTTAGCTACGATGTGCATATTGGATACATTACCAAGGGCACGAAAACAGGATACGGTTTGGCCACATATAGCCGTTTCCCAATTGTGAATTCAGGCGAGATAAAGTTTGAGAATAGCGCCAATGCCTGCATCTATTCCGACGTTCTGATTGGATCAGATACTGTTAGGATTTACAATAACCATTTACAATCGCTAAGGCTTAGGGAGAGTAATATAAGTTTTTTACAAAACCAAAGTAGCCGGAAGGAAGCTCAGGCAATGGACGAAATCAAAGATATTTCATTCAGATTTAGGGATGCGTTGCGCAAGCGAGCTCAGCAGGTGGAGCTGGTCACCGACCACATACTAAGCAGCCCATACCCTGTGATAGTTTGTGGCGACTTAAACGAGTCGCCCATATCGTACAACTACCGAAAAATGAGGGAAAACCTGAACGATGCGTTTGTTGAGGCAGGGGCTGGGGTAGGGTATACGTACAAGGGCTTTTTCCCATCGTTTAGGATTGATTACATTTTGTACAACCCAAAGTTTTCGGCTACCAGCTACTACAGCCCAAGGGTTTACCATTCCGATCATTACCCTGTGGTGGCCACCTTGCGAAAGGAGTAGGAACAATTTCTAATCCTTCTTCTTTTTCCAAACCCTTAGCTGGCACATGCAACCACCAGTCATGGTTTGGTCCTTATCTACAACTAGCGGAAGCCCATCGCGCTCCCAGTCATGAATTCCGCCAGCAAGATTTGCCACGTTAGTATACCCTTTGCCCAGGAGGAATTCGACCACCTCCTTACTGTGAATTCCCACGGCATCGGCAATAATTATTGGGCGGTCGGTGGGTAGGTGGTGGTAGTAGTTTTCAATCTCCTTATCGTGGCAGTAGAGACATTCTGGAACATCGAAAAGTTTGTTTTTAAGGAGGAGCTCAAGACGGAGGTCGAGTAGGATTGCACCATTCTTACACAGCTCGTTGGCCTCGCGGGGCGAGAGGTGTAGCATGCCATTAATGGTAAATCCATACCCTTCGAAAAAGTTTTTCATACTCAGTTCATTTTGCACATTTCACACAGAATAAGCTCTGGGGTATAAGCGCAAGCCTTCCTAAAGGGATATCGCCACCACAGCGGCGGCACACGCCAAACTCTTCGGAATCGATTTTGCTAAGGGCATAGTTTAGCTTCTTCAACTTATCTTCGGCTTGCCTTAAACCTGCGTCAGCAACCGCCTTATTGTTAATGGCATCCATTCGCGATACGCGCCCTATTGCATTGTCGGGTGCAACTGGCTGCGATATCTGCTTGAAGTCCTCAATTATCTTTTGAGTTTTTTCAATTTCGTATGCAATAAACGCTTCAAATTCTTGTTTTTTGGCCTGGTTCATTATGTTGCACTCTTAATCCACCCCTTTAGGGTGGCTGGTGTAGGCATTTTCCCTTGGATCTTTAGTTCTCCATTAATTATTAGTCCAGGCGAAAGCCACACGCCGTAGCTGGGGAACAGGTT
>Ga0334898_1004370_pt1 | contig 10594 bp, 8 predicted proteins | sample GraSluR3_MG_10_FD_207228 | JGI IMG/M metagenome (GOLD analysis project Ga0334898, IMG submission 207228) | Sludge microbial communities from methane-producing bioreactor in Wageningen University, Netherlands - Granular Sludge_3_08-R3 | ecosystem: Engineered > Bioreactor > Anaerobic > Unclassified... | reverse complement strand
GGGCAGCTCAATCAAATAGGAACTTTGTCCATATCTGGAAGCTTCAAACGGAATAAAATCGATGTTTAACCCGGTGGTTTGATTGAAATTTACAGTACCCGTGACAATGGTGCGCCTTTCCTTTTTTAAATCCTGCTCTAACCGAAAAATATTGATTACTTCTACGGGGTCGCGATCGTTTTCTTTTACTCTGACAATAAACTTCAGCGGGGTCTCGCTGCCGGCTCTTACCGGACTTTCGGTGCCATTCACCACGTTCATACCCCTGGCCTTTGAAACGCCGAAAAGCGCCGCGCCGATATCGGCTTTTGAGGCAGAAGCTGCTTTTTGTTTTTCCAACTGCTCGCCCGAACTGTTGTCTCTCACCATTACTATAATTCCGGTAAACTCAGGCTCCTCAATTGTAATTTCCTGTTGCTGAAAACCAAATATAAATGAGAAAACCAAAATTGAAATCAGTGTTTTCATTTGTGTAATATTTAGAACATTTTGATTTTTCAAGTTAGTTCAATCCGACATGAAATACAATACTTTTTAGTATTTTTTGTTGCGCATTTCAACTTTTCCAGATAGAATTCATAAAAAGTTTTGAAAACCCTACGTTGATCAAACTGCATTGTTTCAATAACTCACTGAAAAACAAATAGTTTGTACAAAAAAACAACAAAAAGCGGTAAGGTCAACAAACTGTTTTATTTTTTTAAAACAACCCCATTCAAAAAGAACATTTTATAATTACAGACACCATTTATGTATCATTTTTCTACTATTTTGATTAAATAGTATCCATATAATACAAATATGTATCTAATTTTAACTATTTGTTAAATCAATGAAATTATGCTCTAAAAAAATGGGTTCATTTGAAAATACATATCATTTTTGAGCAATCATATGTAAATAATTAGGGTTAAATAGTTGAAAAGAATAAAAAATAGAAAATATATTGAAAAATATGAGGGTTATATTAAAAAATAATAATTTTCAATAAATATGTTTAACATTTAAAATTTAAAACCATGAAAAAGATTACTAGGATTGCTGCCGGTTTGTTACTGATTTTTACCTTGTCACCGCATATTAACGCACAGGAATGGAACACGGGACTTGATATTTACAGCAGCTATGTATTCAGGGGCACAAAATTTGGCTCAGGTCCGGCATTTCAACCTTCGGTTGAATTTAGCGCGGGCGGTTTTGCCATTGGCGCATGGGGTTCATTCAATGCATCGACCGACGAAGCGGCTGAAGCCGACCTTTACGCAAGCTATGGCTTTGACCTGGGGGAAAACGCTTCATTAACCCTAACGCTTACCGATTATTATTTCCCGGGCACAGAATGGATGGACGGCGACTCGCACTACATTGAACCGATGCTTGGCCTTGAAATCGGCGGTTTTTCGCTTACCGGTGCTTACATGATGAATGGCGGGGAAGGTGACATCTATCTGGAAGCGGGAGTTTCGGCAGGGGAAGTTGACCTCTTTTTAGGCGGAGGCGACGGCGCCTACACCGTTGACGGAAAATTTAACATTTGCAACATCGGAATCGGGACTTCAAAAGAAATAAAAATTACCGATTCGTTTGCACTTCCGGTTTCAGGGGCAGCTATTCTTAATCCTTCATCCGAGCAATTTTATATTGTGGTAGGAATTTCATTGTAAACTATAAAACAGACTGTTATGAAAAAAATTGAGGCTATTATTCGAAAAACCAAATTTGAAGAAGTTTGGGAAGCGTTGTACGAGGCCGGTATTGAATTTTTCTCTTACTGGGATGTACGTGGCGTGGGACAGGCACGTGAGGAGCGCGCTTACCGCGGTGTTGTTTACGACACAAGTACTATTGAGCGCACCAAACTTTCCATAATTGTTCGCAACAAAAATGTGGAAAAAACTGTGAATGCAATTCTTGGAGCTGCCCGCACAGGTGAAATCGGCGACGGAAAGATTTTTATTATTCCCATCGAAGAATCTTACCGCATCCGCACGGGAGAGCAGGGAGATGAATCGCTTTACATTAAAGGAAAAGAAGAGTAACTAACACATAAAATTAAATAATCATGGAAGAACTTTCTATTTCGATTAACAACATATGGGTTTTGGTGGCCACATTTCTGGTGATGTTTATGCAGCCCGGTTTTGCAATGGTTGAAGCGGGATTTACCCGTTCGAAAAACACGGCAAACATTCTCACAAAAAACCTGATGGATTTTTCCATCGGCTCCATTCTGTTCTGGCTAATTGGTTATACAATAATGTACGGCGATTCAATCGGGGGTTTTATCGGAATGCCCGATCTGTTTTTCAACGATGACGGTATAGGCGATTACGCCAACAAAACCGACCTGATGTTCCAAACGGTTTTCGCAGCCACGGCCGCAACAATTGTTTCAGGTGCAGTGGCGGAACGCACCAAATTTAACGCTTATTTGATTTTCACAGTAGTGATTACGGTTTTCATTTACCCGATCTCAGGGCATTGGAAATGGGGCGGCGGCTGGCTCGATCAGTTGGGATTTCTCGATTTTGCAGGGTCAACACTCGTACATTCTGTCGGAGCCTGGGTAGGCCTGGCCGGAGCCATTGTTTTGGGGCCCCGTGCCGGAAAATATGTTAAAGGCAAAGCAAAAGCCATTCCGGGTCATAACCTCACTTTTGCCGCGCTTGGCGTTTTTATTCTCTGGTTTGGCTGGTTTGGTTTTAACCCCGGTTCGCAGCTGGGAGCAGCAGGAAATGACAACACGCTGGCGATAGCGCACATTGTGCTTACCACCAACCTGGCAGCGGCAGGTGGTGCGGTAACAGCCCTGCTTGTTTCCTGGTGGAGATATAAACGACCTGCATTGTCGCTGGCTTTGAACGGCGCTCTTGCCGGTTTGGTTGGCATAACTGCCGGAGCAGATATAGTCAGTCCCGGAGGTGCACTCATCATCGGGCTTATAGCAGGTATCATCCTTGTTTTCAGCGTAGAATTTATTGACCAGAAACTTAAGATTGACGATCCTGTGGGCGCGGTTTCAGTGCACGGAGTAAACGGAGCATTCGGTACGCTGGCTGTAGGGTTGTTTGCCACTGATGGCGGCTTGTTTTATGGTGGCGGAACAAGCCTGCTTATTGCCCAGTTAATTGGCGTCGTGGCTGTTTTTGCATGGGCCTTCGGATTAGGACTAATCCTTTTTAAAACGATAAAAGCAACGGTTGGTTTGCGCGTCTCCAAACGCATTGAAGAAGAAGGCCTCGATGTTTATGAACATGGAGAAAGTGCCTACAACTAAACACCTTCTTCAGCTTTTTAGTCTGTAGCTGTCTGTAAGGAGTCGTTTGTAGGGGCGGCTCCTTTTTCAAACTATTATTAAACTTACTAACAATTCTACAAGCTTAAAACAGAGAAAAGTAGTTTATCTTTTAGTTTAGTTCACTTAAGAACCGGTTGGAATTTTAACAAACCGGTTCTTTTTTTGGCTATTTTTGTACTCTCATAAAAAATTGAGTTATGCAAACCTGGTTCGAATGTAAAGTGAAATACACCAAAGTTTTGGAAAGTGGCAAAGAACAAACGGTAACCGAAAACTTTCTGCTGGATGCCGTCTCGTTTACCGATGCGGAAACCCGCATGATTCGGCAAATGCAGCAAATGGTAAAGGGTGAATTTACGGTAACCGATATTAAAAAATCGAAAATTGCCGAAGTATTTCCTTACGACAACGGCGAGTGGTGGTTTAAAGCCACCATTAATCTGGTTACAATAGACGAGGAAGCCGGAAAGGAGAAAAAACTCCGTACGTATTACATTGTAATGGCTGATGATATTAAGGAAGCTTTGGCCAGACTCGACGAAAGCCTTTCGTATATGGTAATCCCCTATGTAATTTCATCGCTTGCAGTAAGCACAATTGTAGATGTATTTCCTTATGAGCCTTCAGAATCAGTTGTTCCCGAAGGATACAAACCGGTAGATTCCTGACCTGACTTCTGATTTATACGGCGTCCCGCTGCGGCATCATGCTGATGTAAACTCTCGATTATCCCAAAGTCAAAAAAATCTTAAAGGTGTTTTTGTATTGGTATTAGTCCCTTTTATTTCGTAATTTCGTTGAAATACTAAAAGATACATCTACTATGAAAAATATGGAGCGAGATACCCAAAAACCCAGAAAAAAAGACCGGAAGGAAATGATTCAATACATTAATTTACAGTTAGCTGCCCTGGGACAACCCTTGTTTCTGGACGACAAGGAAGAAGGTTCAAAACTGGCCAGTGCCCGTTTTATGGCGCTTACCGAAGGATTAATCAGCAGTTTTCGCGAAAAATCGAGATTGCTTTCAGGGCATCTTTCTCCGGTTGACACCCGCATTCAGAATTTTTTAGACGATTACCTGAAAGAAATCGATATTGACAAGCCCTGTCGTCTTCCCGATTCAACTTTTGTGCTTAACCAGCCGGGAATGGCACGTGAAGTGAGTTTACCGGCCAATGGAAATTCTTTTAAAAGTAATTTATTGAGTTCATACCGGTTAAAACAGGGTATTCTTAATAATCCGGCGGCAGATAAGCGAACAACCAAAGGAACATTTCATATTGTGGAAGGAGGACTGCCGGTTGCCCTCGACAAAAAGGAAGTGCCGAAAATTGCGTTTGCCCATATGTTGCGTGCTGCACTTCATCCGTCCGATGAACTGAATATTCTGCCTTTTACTGCAAACCAGGAAGAAATTGCCAGGACTATGGTTTCATTATTGCTTCGCCCCGTAGTTTGCCCTGAGGTAAAAGGGGTAATTAGCGAAAAAAGTATGGAGATACGTTTTTTTGCGCCAGGCAGCCTTGTAAGTAACCTCGATTTTGTGGAGACTATATTTGGTAACGCCGGCGACCATAATCTGGCCGAAAATGATGCTGCCCTCGATATTGAACACTGGACCGGTCATACCGGGTGTATTATTCTGGCGCCGCAACTCGTCGAATTAAAAAAGAAAGACATCGGTCTGCCCCATTACAACGAAGCAACAGAACGGCAGCGAAAAGACGGTATGTGCTGGACCGATGAAAATGAGTTGTATAACGATGGCGGAGCTTTTAAAGTAACCTGCCGCGATGAACGCGGGGTTGTGGTTACTCTAATCGCCGATAATTACTACGGGTATTCCAAAAAAGAAATAAAAACACAAATCAGTTATTCGGCAAACCTTTTCGGGCTGGTTGAAGAAGAACATGCCGGAGGCGCCATTGCGTTTCCACGCGGGAACATGGGCGACAACATTTACGGCGAACCCTTTTCCGGAAAATTCAATCACAACTATTCTTTTGAGGAGGTTAAAAAGCTGCTCGATGGAAAAATCGATGTGAGGCCTGAAAATTACGCCGTCGATAAAAAATACCCCAACATCATTTATATTCATGAACATGCCGATATAGACATTGAAAAAGGCACCGTATCGTGGAAAAATAACGGCAAGGAAGAAACACTTCGGCTTTCGCCCGAAAAAATATATGTACACCCCACCGGACACAAATTTCAGCTGGTAAAACATCCTGAACAACAACTTTGGCGGATAATCGATACCGCTCCCGAAGGAATTTTCTGCCATAAACCAAGCACCGTTTCAGGAGGCGGAAAATCGGAAATTTCCAAATCGATGCAGAATGCCATCAAATACGGCTCATTTTATATTCGGGATTTGGAAAAAGATTCGGAAATGGTTGATATGTTAATCAACTACGACTATTCCAACCGCTGGAAAACCATTTACCCGGATGCCCGTCCGTCGCGTCCTTTCCTGAGCCCGCACCGCACGCTGGGATCGGCGGTAAAACTACTAACGCCATCCGACCAGTACAACGACGAATACAACAAGTTTCTGGATGGCATTCCCACGCATGTAAAAACACTCGCTTTGTACATAAAACGCATGTACCGTACACAGTTGGATAAAGGACCCTGGAAGGAATTTCTGAATGTGGAAATTGTGAACGGCCGGAACGGCAATGCCTTGCGTTACAAGCACAATAAAATAATGGCCAGCTACGTGCGAATCGGGTTTAGTCCCGAGGGAAAATGGTACCTGCACAAGCTGCGCTCCGATTTTATTCCAAGCCAGAAAATACAAATGGAAGACGATATTACAGCTTCCATAACCCTGCCGGCCGGCAAGTTGAACAACCTGAATCCCGAATATAAAAACCCAAGTGTAAAGCTGGTTACCAATTGCGAAAGTTTTTTGTTCCAAAGACCCGACGAAGCAATAATTCGCGGATACGACAAAGATGCAGAGGCTGATATTGTTGAAAACAACACTTTTCTGACCAATTACGAACCACTCACACGCAAGGATGCCATCGATTTGTATGAAGATGCCATACATTTCGATCAGTACACCCAACCGGTAAAAGACCTGATTAAAAAGGTGGCAGAAGGACAGAAGGCGTGTTATTTTGTTACACCGTCGCATCCCCGCCTGGTGAACGGTATTCCAACAAATAATCCACGCTACCTGCAACGTAATCTTTTCAAAAATGAAAATCAGGATGCTCATCTTGCGGAAGTCGGCGTGAGGCTGTTCCGGAAAATCGATGCCGGCCAACCTGCGCATTTCCCTGTAAATGCAGTTCTCCCGGGTCGCAGAAATAACCCTGCGGAAAAAGAAAAAGGAATTCGCCCGTTGAGCGTTTACAATCCCATTCATTACCAGGAAATTCCAGAACTATTTATGGATTTTATCTGCAGTTTGACCGGGAAATCGCCTTCCACAACCGGAGCAGGTTCCGAAGGTGCACTAACTAAAGGGCCCTTCAATATGCTGGTACCCACTACCGACTTGAACAACGCCCTGCTTTCTTATATTCTTTCCGAATACCAGGGGTTCAGTTCTGCTGCCGGGTACATTGGCACACACAAACGATTCGACCATGACATCAGCATCCTGATACCTGAAATATGGGCCAGGCTGGAACCCGAAGACCGCGATGCGAAAAACCTGATAAAACACAATTGCCTCGATAAACTGGAAGATTTCGACTACAATGGTGAAAAAATCCTCGCCAGCAGATTAGGTTACCGGATTAATAAAAATTTTGCATTCAGGTGCATGAACAAATTATTTGATGAACCTTTGGAAGTGTTTAACGACAAAATGCTGCACCCTGAACTCCAAAGTATGGAAGATTATGCGGACGGTATTAAAAACATTGTGGAGGCTCAGCAAAAAGTAGCCTTGCGGTATTTTGAGGAAGGCAGTGTGGAAGCGGCTATTCCTCCGCTGAAAATACTGTTGCACATTATGGCCTACGGTCATTACGAAGGGAAGGAACTCAGCAATCCCGAACTGAGAAAAGAGTTCGATAGGAAATATGTGCTTCAATCCGCCTGGTATAAAGAACGGCTGAAACTAAAGCAGGAAAAAGAATCGGCTTTGCTTCTCAGCCAGATTCAGTATTTAAAAGATTTTATGGCCGAACCGAACAATCAATCGCTGGTGGAAACCATGGCAATTCATAGAAGACTGAATAAAGCTGAAACCCAGTTAAAATATGTAGAATCTGAGGATTATATGAATGATCTGATTGGCACTATTGGCGCCGATCCATTATTCAAGAAATAGGATAACAACAAAAGCGACCGGCCGGACAAACCGGCAGGCCGCTTTTAAAGCTAATTATCAGACAGTTTAAAGATTGACCATTACTTTGTAGAAATTAAATTCGTCGCGCTTAACGGGGTCGAACTGAAAATAGGCCACGGCAATTCGGCAAATATCCTGTATGGTTTCGTAAATTTCTGCTACTTCTTTTTGAGCGTAGGTATTCAGCTCATTTTCACTTTCAAGTGCTTCGAAACAACATTTGTATTCTTCTATTTGCCGGGCTGTTTCCTGAATTTTTTCAAACAGAGACTCCGGAACACCTTTGTGAATGATTTTTTGTTTTGATTCCTCTTCGAGGTTGTTAACAAAAGCCGATAAAAACTTATAAAGACTCACGTGATCTCCATTTTTTGCATCACTGAAATAATCGCTGTATCCCAGTTTTTTAAATAATCCCTTCAAAAATGGCTTGTCGTTTTTAAAATCTACTTTTAAAGCGGCACGCAATACTTTCAGACTTTGCAGGCCGGCCACCATCACTTCGTGCCAGTCCCTATATCTTTTGTCTTTTATGCTGTCGAGATTTTCAGCATAATACTTTTCAATGGTATCGTTAATCCAAACATTTAAAGAGGTAGCATATTCCGGGTCCCAATCCTTTCGGACCCTGGACAATTCGTAAATGTTTTCTTTGAACGATCGGGCAATTTTTTGACAGGCCAGAATTGTGGCTGTGCTGGTCGGACATGCTGTTGCGGTTTCCATGATACAGTTTTTTTATTGAGTTAGCAGTACTTGCAAAATTACCAACTATATCGGAAAACTCCTGACAAATGACCGAAAATCTCAAATGTTATACAGTTATGTTTTGAAACTATGTTACAAAACAATGTTCTGAAAAATATCTCTTTAAATCACATAAAGAAATTTTTCTGCAATAATCTTAAAAATAGAAAGTTAGGGCTAATTAAATCAGGAATGCCTCTTTTTTAATTCGCTTATTACATCATCAATGCGATATCCTTTGTGCGTTAATAAAACAATGAGGTGGTACAACAAATCGCCGGCTTCGTAAACGAAATTTTCATCGTCGTTGGCCATGGCGCCAATAATGGTTTCCACTGCCTCCTCTCCCACTTTCTGGGAAATTTTTGAAGTTCCTTCTTTAAAAAGCGAAGTAGTGTAAGAACCTTCGGGCATTTCCTGTTTGCGTTTGTCGATAAAATCCTGCAGATAACTCAGAAACCCGATTCCGGATTCTTTGTTTGCTTCGAAAAAGCAGGTATCGGCGCCGGTATGACACACCGGCCCCGCCGGATTGGCTTTAATCAGCAGTGTATCATTATCGCAATCCACCAAAACGGAAACCACATTCAGAAAATTTCCCGATTCCTCACCTTTTGTCCACAAGCGGTTTTTTGTTCGACTAAAAAAGGTAACTTTTCCAATTTCCTGCGTTTTTTCCAGGGCTTCTTTGTTCATAAAGCCCACCATTAATACTTTTTGGGTTGAATTATCCTGAATAACTGCAGGCACCAGTCCGTTCAGTTTTTTAAAGTCAATTTGTTCAATTCCTGAAAATGGATTCATTTGTATTAATTTTGCCGCGAATTTAACGATTTACAATTTAACGCACTACAATTCCCTGTTCCCGTAAATAGTACTTCAGTTCGGGAATAGGAATTTCGTTGTAATGAAAAATGCTGGCTGCCAGTCCGGCATCGGCTTTTCCTTTGGTAAACACATCTACAAAGTGCTCTTTGGTGCCCGCACCTCCCGACGCAATAATTGGGATTTTCAGCGATTCGGCCATTTGTGCCAGTTGCTCGTTGGCAAACCCGTTTTTGGTGCCGTCGTGGTTCATGGAGGTAAAGAGGATTTCGCCGGCGCCCCGATCTTCGGCTTCTTTTGCCCACGAAAACAGTTCTTTTTCGGTTGGAATACGACCGCCGTTTACAGTAACCGTCCAGTGGTTATTTTCATCGCCGCGGGCATCGATGGCAACTACCACAAACTGACTACCGAAACTTTTGGCCATATCGTTAATCAACTGCGGATTTCGCACTGCCGAAGAATTGATAGAAATTTTATCGGCGCCGGCACTTAGCAACTTGTCCGCGTCACTTAATTCACTGATTCCTCCGCCAACTGTGAACGGAATGTTCAGGTGTGCGGCGATTCGTTTCACCAGTTCAACAAAAGTTTTGCGGCCTTCATGTGTGGCGGTGATGTCAAGGAAAACCAGCTCATCGGCGCCGTCGGCAGCATATTTGGCGCCCAGTTCCACGGGATCGCCCACCTCTTTAATGTCCACAAAATTTATCCCCTTAACGGTTTGTCCGTCACGAATATCGAGACACGGTATAATTCTTTTTGCTAGCATTCGCAGTATAATATTTAAAGTTTAATGTTTAAAGTACTCCCGGATGATAATAACCGGTTGATTAGCAATCCCACAATTATCGCCAATGTAAAGGAAATCAGCGTTCCCAAAAGAAAAAACTCTGCCTTTTTATTCCCGTCTTCACGGGTATCGTTAAACCGGAAAACCGATTTTGCGGCTATCAAAAATCCGATGGCTGAGAATTGTCCGGTGGTTATAAATATTATAATCAACACCCGTTCGAAAATACCAATCCATGCTGAAACATCAGGTTTGCTCTTTTTGTTTTTATCCGGAATTACAGCATTTAAAAACATGCCGGTGAAAATTCCTGTCGGGTTGGTAACTAAAACGAACCCGGCAGCATAAATCCAAAACCTGCTCAGGTTTTCTGAGATCGATACATGGGTTGCGAGAGTTGCCAAAATCCACAAAACTGCAATATGCAAAAGCTGGTCAGCCAGAAAAGCCGGAATTTTATCCGGTAATTTCGATTTAAAAATGTCGGTAACAAAATGCAGCACAAAAATAACCGGAAAAAACCACCACAGGTTTAGCTGAAATGTAAAAAGCACCGGAAGAAGTGAAGCAAGCCCGGCATGTAAAATCAGCTTTTTCGACTTCCAGCCGT